>Ga0207883_1000019_pt1 | contig 174140 bp, 162 predicted proteins | sample MalvirmetaMSP109_FD_184229 | JGI IMG/M metagenome (GOLD analysis project Ga0207883, IMG submission 184229) | Marine viral communities from the Deep Pacific Ocean - MSP-109 (SPAdes) | ecosystem: Environmental > Aquatic > Marine > Oceanic | place: Pacific Ocean | collected 2011-05-21 | reverse complement strand
GTTGATTGCGCCGATCGCGATGGAAGATGGTCTGCGCTTCGCGATCCGCGAAGGTGGCCGCACCGTGGGTGCTGGCGTCGTCGCCAAGATCATCGAGTAAGCGTAGCGGCTACGACGAGAAGCCCGGCCCAGTGCCGGGCTTTTTCGTTACTGGCGCTGCAGGTTCTTCTCGGAAATCTGGCTGTTCAGGGTGAGGAAGTCATACAGCACACCCAGGCCGAACAGCCCCAGGGTCAACAGGTAAATCAGCCCGGTAACGATCTTTCCCATATAGAAGCGGTGTACACCGAACACCCCGAGGAAGGTGAGCAGAATCCATGCCAGGCTGTAGTCCGTTGGGCCCTCCACATAGCGGCGATCCGCGTCGCGGGCCATCCCGGGAATCAGGAACAGGTCGATAATCCAGCCGATAAACAGCAGCCCGAGGGTGAAGAACCAGATCACTCCGGTGATCTGTCGCCCGTAGTAAAAGCGATGAGCGCCGATAAAGCCAAAAATCCACAGCAGGTAGCCGATAAGTACTGAATGGGTTTCGTTGTCATTGCGCATGGCCGCTCTGCCCCTTGACGAGTGTCCCGGCATCGTCACTGCTCAACGGCCCTGCGTCAAGCTCTGTCCTGCGTCTGCAGGATTTGTCTCGCGGCCTGTTTGTCATGATCTGGATCATGGCGCTGCACGCGGTATCTGTTCTAGGCTGGTATGCTGCCGACACGTGATGGTGTCCGGCGGTTTCACCTCAAATAAGCAAGGAGTCACCATGTCAGTAGAACATCATGATCTCGTCCACGAATTCCCCGAGTTTCGTGAGCGCATCCATACCTTGAAAATGAACGATGCCCACTTTCGCAAGCTGTTTGATGAGTACCACGAGCTGACGCGGGAAGTGGAAAACATGGAAAATGAAGTGACCCCGGTAGCCACGCGCACGGAAGAACAGGCCAAGGTGCGCCGACTGCATCTCAAGGATGCGCTGTACTGCATGCTCAACGCGGCGGTTTGACATGGCTGTGGAGAGCAAGGCTGAAGTGCGCGCGCAGCTCAATGCGATGCTGGTCGAGCTGGAGCACAGGCTGGCCAGCATCAAGCGCGACGTGACTCGGAGCCACTCGGGTGACTGGGCGGAGCAGGCTCAGGAGCGGGAGAATGACGAGGTGGAGGACGCTATCGGCGTGGAAACCAGGCAGTCGATTGCCGATACCCGCGCCGCTCTCGCCCGTCTGGATGCCGACACCTACGGTAGCTGTGAGCGCTGCGGAGAGCCCATCAGCGCGGCGCGCTTGCAGGTACTGCCGACGGCGGCTCATTGTGTGAATTGTGCAGACTGAAGTCGGCCCTTCCCCGCCAAAATAATCCTGTACGCTGCTTGACAGCCTGCAGGGCGCTCTTTAGAATTCGCGTTCCTTTTTCGGGGGGCTCCATAGCGGACCCCTGGTTTTTTATTGATTGGAGTTAGGTCTGGTGCAGAACCAACGTATTCGCATTCGCCTCAAGGCTTTCGACCACCGCCTGATAGATACGTCTACCCAGGAAATCGTGGAAACGGCGCGCCGCACCGGCGCCCAGGTGCGGGGGCCCATCCCGCTCCCGACCCGTAAAGAGAAGTATACCGTGCTGGTTTCGCCGCACGTGAATAAGGACGCGCGTGACCAGTACGAAATTCGTACCCACAAGCGTTTGTTGGACATCGTGGAGCCTACCGAGAAAACAGTAGACGCCCTGATGAAACTGGACCTGGCAGCAGGTGTAGAAGTACAGATCAGTCTTGGTTAACGACAATTCGTAGCAAGACCTGCCCATAGGCCCGGTGGCCTTTGGGTGTGTAACGCCCGGTTCTTTAAAGCAAGGCGGGGCGGCCATAGAGGGTAAGCCCCGTACACTGAGAGGTTAGCAAGATGACTATTGGCTTAGTCGGCCGTAAGTCCGGTATGACTCGTGTTTTTACCGAGGACGGCGCATCCATACCAGTAACCGTAGTGGAGGTCACTCCAAACCGCGTTACTCAGATCAAAGAACTCGATAGCGATGGCTATCGTGCGATCCAGGTCACAGCGGGCAGCCGCAAGGCCTCGAAAGTGAGTAAATCAGCAGCGGGTCACTTCGCCAAGGCGGGTGTGGAAGCCGGTACGGGTCTCTGGGAGTTCCGCCTGGCGGACGGCGTCGAGGCCCCCGCGGTGGGTTCCGAGCTGACAGTGGCACACTTTGCCGCCGGCCAGAAGGTCGACGTGGCCGGTAAGTCCAAGGGCAAGGGCTTCCAGGGCGTGATAAAGCGCTGGAACTTCTCCATGCAGGACGCGACACACGGCAACTCGTTGTCGCACCGCGCCCCGGGTTCAATCGGCCAGTGTCAGACGCCGGGTCGTGTGTTCAAGGGCAAGAAAATGTCCGGGCACATGGGCGCGGAAACGGTGACCACCCAGGGTCTGGAGATCGTGCGTGTTGATGCGGAGCGCAACCTGCTTCTCATCAAGGGCGCTGTCCCCGGTGCACCCGGCGGAGACGTTATCGTGCGTCCCGCGGTCAAGGCTTAAGGTTAGGGGGTCTCTAACGTGGAATTGAGTGTAGTCAAGCCAGGCAACGCCGCAGCGGGCACGGTTTCAGTGTCTGATGTCGCCTTTGCCCGCGAATACAACGAAGATCTGGTGCACCAGGTGGTTACGGCTTATCTGGCCGGCGCACGCCAGGGTACGCGCGCGCAGAAAACGCGCTCCGATGTCAGCGGCGGCGGCAAGAAGCCCTGGCGTCAGAAGGGTACCGGTCGCGCCCGTGCGGGCACCATCCGTTCGCCGATCTGGCGCACCGGTGGCGTGACCTTCGCGGCGCGTCCGCAGGATCACTCCCAGAAAGTGAACCGCAAAATGTACCGTGCGGCCATGCGCTCCATTATGTCCGAGTTGGCCCGCCAGGATCGCCTGCTCGTGGTTGAGAGCATGGATCTCGAGGCGCCCAAGACCAAACTGCTGGTCAAGCAGCTGGGCGAATACGGCCTGGACAACGTGCTGATCGTAACGGCAGAACTGGGTGAAAACCTGTATCTGGCTGCGCGCAATCTGCACAAGGTCGATGTGCGCGACGTGGACGGTGTGGATCCGGTCAGCCTGATCGCCTACGACAAGGTGATGGTCACTGTGGATGCAGTGAAAAAGATTGAGGAGATGCTCGCATGAACCAGGAGCGGATTTTCCAGGTGCTGGTAGCGCCGCACGTGTCGGAAAAGGCGGCGGTGCTGGCTGATGCCAACAACCAGTATGTATTCAAGGTCGCCGTGAATGCTACCAAGGCCGAGATCAAGAAGTCGGTTGAGCAGCTGTTCAAGGTAAAGGTGGATGCGGTCCAGACTCTGAAGGTCAAGGGTAAGGTCAAACGTAACAAGTACGGCCTTAGCGCGCGTCCAACCTGGAAGAAGGCATATGTTCGTCTGGAGCAGGGTCAGGACATCGACTTTGCCGTGGCTGAATAAGGAGTAGGTGCGAGATGGCAGTTTTAACAAGTAAACCGACATCGCCCGGACGCCGTCACGTCGTTCGCGTGGTGAGCGAGGATCTGCACAAGGGTGCACCCTACGCTCCGCTGCTGGAAAAGCAGAGCCGCCGCGGTGGTCGTAACAACAATGGCCGTATCACGGTGCGCCACGTTGGCGGTGGTCACAAGCAGCACTACCGGATCATCGACTTCAAGCGCTCGAAGGACGGTATTCCGGCCAAGGTCGAGCGTCTCGAATATGACCCCAACCGTACGGCAAACATTGCCCTGCTGCTGTTCGCCGACGGCGAGCGTCGCTACATCATCGCGCCCAAGGGTGTGAAGGCTGGCGATACCCTGCAGTCTGGCTCGGCCGCACCGATCAAGACCGGTAACTGTCTGCCCCTGCGCAATATCCCGGTGGGTTCGGTGATCCACGCGGTTGAACTGAAGCCTGGCAAGGGTGCTCAGGTCGCCCGTTCAGCTGGCGCTTCGGTGCAGCTGGTGGCCCGCGAAGGTCAGTACGCAACCCTGCGCCTGCGCTCAGGCGAGATGCGCAAGGTGTTGTCTGACTGCCGCGCCACGATCGGCGAGGTCTCGAACTCCGAGCACAGCCTGCGCAAGCTGGGTAAAGCCGGTGCCTCGCGCTGGCGCGGTGTACGCCCGACCGTTCGCGGTGTGGCAATGAACCCGGTCGATCACCCGCATGGTGGTGGCGAAGGCCGCACCTCCGGTGGTCGTCACCCGGTGAGCCCGTGGGGCACGCCGACCAAGGGCTACAAGACGCGTTCGAACAAGCGCACTGACGGCCTGATTGTACGCCGTCGTGGCAAGAAATAAGTTCGGTCGATAGAGCCGAGAGATTAGAGGAAGACACTGTGCCGCGTTCACTGAAAAAAGGTCCCTTTATCGACCTTCACTTGATGAAGAAAGTTGAAGCAGCGATTGAAAGCAACGACCGCCGTCCGATCAAGACCTGGTCGCGCCGTTCCATGATATCGCCGGATATGGTCGGTCTGACAATCGCCATCCACAATGGCCGTCAGCATGTGCCGGTCCTGATCAATGAAGACATGGTTGGTCACAAGCTTGGAGAGTTTGCGGTAACGCGTACGTTCAAAGGGCACATTGTGGACAAAAAGGCGAAGCGCTAAGCGCTGGTCGATAGCGAGGTTTAGGAAAATGGAAGTTGCAGCAAGACTGAAAGGTGCGCGGATCTCGGCCCAGAAGGCCCGCCTGGTTGCAGACCAGGTGCGCGGCAAGCCTGTCGAGGAGGCGCTTAGCCTGCTCGAATTCAGCACCAAAAAGGCAGCTCACATCGTCAAGAAGATTCTTGACTCTGCGATTGCCAATGCTGAGAACAATGAAGGCGCGGATGTGGATGAGCTCAAGGTGTCCAGCATCTTTGTCGACGAAGGTATGACGATGAAGCGTCTGCGGCCACGTGCCAAAGGTCGTGCGGATCGCATTTTCAAGCGCTCCTGTCATATCACAGTGAAAGTTGCAGACGGCCAAGGCTAAGTTCAGGAGAAGACCACATGGGTCAGAAAGTACATCCGGTCGGCATACGTTTAGGTATCGTCAAGGATCACAACTCGATCTGGTATGCGGATAGCAAAAACTATGCGAAAACGCTGATTACCGATCTTGAGGTGCGCAAGTACATCGAGAAGACGCTGGAGCACGCTTCTGTGAGCCGCGTTGTCATCGAGCGCCCGGCGCAAACCGCACGCATCACCATTCACACAGCCCGTCCCGGTATCGTGATCGGCAAGAAGGGTGAGGATGTCGACGGCCTGCGCAAGACACTTGCAGACAAGATGGGTGTGCCTGTGCACATCAACATCGAGGAAATCCGCAAGCCTGACCTGGATGCGAAGCTGGTAGCCCAGAACGTGGCGCAGCAGCTCGAGCGCCGTGTGATGTTCCGTCGCGCCATGAAGCGCGTGGTGCAGAACGCGATGCGCCAGGGTGCTGAAGGCATCAAGATCCAGGTGGGTGGTCGTCTGGGTGGTGCAGAAATTGCGCGCACCGAGTGGTACCGCGAAGGTCGTGTGCCGCTGCATACCCTGCGCGCGGACATCGACTACGCGACCTACGAGGCATCTACCACGTACGGCATCATCGGCGTGAAGGTGTGGATCTTCAAGGGTGAAGTGATTGGCACGGAAAACCATTCCGACAGCGCCAAGAAGACAGCAACTAATTAAGGGTTACGCAGATGCTTCAACCTAAGCGTACAAAATTCCGCAAGATGATGAAGGGTCGCAACCGCGGCCTCGCAGAACGCGGCAGCAAGGTCAGCTTTGGCGAGTTCGGCCTTAAGGCGACCGGTCGTGGGCGCATTACTGCGCGCCAGATCGAGGCGGCTCGTCGTGCGATGACCCGTCACATCAAGCGTGGCGGAAAAATCTGGATCCGGGTCTTCCCCGACAAGCCGATCACCGGCAAGCCGTTGGAGGTACGTCAGGGTAAAGGTAAGGGTAACGTAGAATACTGGGTGGCCCAGGTTCAGCCGGGCAAGGTTCTGTACGAAGTGCAGGGCGTTTCCGAGGAGCTTGCGCGTGAGGCGTTTGCCCTGGCAGCCGCGAAGATCCCGGTAGCCACTACATTTGTTAAACGGTCGGTGATGTGATGAAAGCTAGCGAATTGCGTGATAAGTCCCCCGAGGACCTCAACAAGCAGCTGCTCACCCTGCGTGAAGAGCAGTTCAAGCTGCGCATGCAGAAGTCCACTGGTCAGCTGGGGCAGACACACCTGCTGCAGCAGAACCAGCGCGACATCGCACGCGTCAAGACTGTGCTGAACGAAAAGGCGGGTAACTGAACATGTCTGGTGCAGAGAAGCGTATACGGACGGCAACCGGCAAGGTTGTCAGCAACAAAATGGACAAGACCATCACGGTCCTGATCGAGCGGCGGGTCAAGCACCCGGTGTACGGCAAGTACATCACCCGTTCGTCGAAGATCCACGCGCATGACGAAAACAACGTCTGCAGCATTGGTGACACCGTGAAGGTGACCGAGTCCCGGCCCATTTCCAAGAGCAAGACCTGGAAGTTGCTCGAAGTAGTGGAAAACGCCCAGCAGGTTTAAGCGCTGTAATTTGCGGCCTCGCCGCAGTTTGGAGTAAGAGATGATTCAGACAGAGTCGTATTTGGAAGTCGCTGACAACAGCGGTGCCCGTCGGGTGATGTGCATCAAGGTGCTGGGTGGCTCCAAGCGTCGCTATGCGCGCGTCGGTGACCTCATCAAGGTGACGGTGAAGGAAGCAATCCCGCGCGGCAAGGTCAAGAAAGGCCAGGTCATGACGGCGGTTGTGGTGCGCACGCGCAAAGGCGTGCGTCGTCCCGATGGCTCGCTGATCAAGTTCGACGACAACGCCGCCGTACTGCTGAACAACCAGCAGGCGCCGATCGGCACCCGTATTTTTGGCCCCGTGACTCGTGAGCTGCGCGGCGAGAAGTTTATGAAGATTATTTCTCTGGCTCCCGAAGTAATCTGATTCGGCCAGGAGGAGAGGAAACTGTAATGTCCAAGATCAAGCGCGATGACGAAGTGATTATCCTGGCCGGCAAGGACAAGGGTAAGCGCGGCAAGGTTCGCAAGGTGCTCGCTGACAATCGCGTGGTTGTCTCCGGCATCAATATGGTGAAGAAGCACACCCGGCCGAACCCGCAGATGGGCGTCGCCGGTGGCATCGTCGAGCGCGAAGCGCCGATCCAGGTGTCCAATGTGGCAATTTACAACCCGTCGACCAGCAAGGCCGATCGGGTGGGTTACAAAGTTGATGGGGATACCAAAGTGCGTATCTTCAAATCCAGTGGCGAGGCGATTGACGCCTGATTCGGGGGTCAAGGGTAAAAGACATGGCAACGTTGAAAGAAAGGTACAAGAGCGAAATCGCTCCTCGGCTGCGGGAAGAGCTGGGTTTGAGCAATGTGATGGAGATTCCCCGCATCACCAAGATCACCCTGAATATGGGTGTCGGTGAGGCTGTGGGCGACAAGAAAGTGTTGGAAAACGCGGTCGCCGACATGGAGAAGATCTCCGGCCAGAAGCCCGTGATCACCCTGGCGCGGCGCTCGATTGCCGGCTTCAAGATTCGTGACGGCTGGCCGATTGGCTGCAAGGTCACACTGCGTTCCGACCGCATGTACGAGTTCCTGGAGCGCTTGATCACCATCGCGATCCCGCGGATTCGCGACTTCCGTGGTATCAGCCCGAAGTCGTTTGACGGCCGCGGTAACTTTGCCATGGGTGTCAGCGAGCAGATTATTTTCCCGGAAATCGAGTACGACCAGGTGGACACGCTGCGCGGTATGGACATCACCATCACCACCACAGCTCGTACGGATGATGAGGGTCGCGCCCTGATGCGTGCCTTCAACTTCCCCCTGAAAGGTTAAGAGGCAAGTAATGGCTAAGAAATCGATGATCGCACGTGAGAAAAAGCGCGCGCAGATGGTGGTCAAGTATGCCGGCAAGCGTGCCGCGCTGAAGGCTGTCCTGAACGATCAGAACGCATCCGATGACGCCAAGTGGGACGCGCAGATCGCTCTGCAGAAGCTTCCCCGCGACGCCAGCCCGGTACGCAAGCAGCGTCGTTGCCAGCTCACCGGTCGTCCTCACGGCGTCTATCGTAAATTTGGCCTGTGCCGCAACAAGCTGCGTGAAGCAGCGATGCGCGGTGATGTACCGGGTCTGGTTAAAGCCAGCTGGTAACGGAGAGATTCGATCATGAGTATGCAAGATCCGCTGTCAGATATGCTGACCCGCATCCGTAACGCACAAATGGCCGGCAAGGCCCGAGTAGAAATGCCGGGTTCCAAGCTCAAGGCTGCTGTTGCCGAGGTGCTCAAGCAGGAAGGTTACATCAATGACTTCGCGGCCTCCGCCGAGTCGGGCAAGCCGCGCCTCAGCATTGAGCTGAAGTATTACGAAGGCAAGCCCGTCATCGCCGAGATTGACCGCGTAAGCCGCCCTGGTCTGCGTAGCTACGCAGCCAAGGACGAATTGCCGACGATTCGCAACGGACTTGGGGTGGCCATTGTGTCCACGTCGAAGGGCGTTATGACCGACCGGGCAGCCCGTGCTGCTGGTGTTGGTGGCGAAGTGCTCTGCACCGTTTTCTAGAATTACTGAAGAAGGGCATTCAACATGTCTAGAGTCGCAAAAAATCCGGTTCAGCTGCCGAAAGGGGTTACCGTAACCCAGAGCGGTCGCGACGTGACCGTCAAGGGTGGCAAAGGCACGCTGGCGCTCGAGTTGGGCGTGGGTATTGCCATCAACGAAGAAGATGGTGCTCTCAATATCGCCTATGACGGCGACAAGACCAAGGCGCTGGCCGGTACCACGCGGGCGCTGCTGAACAACATGGTGATCGGCGTCAGCGAAGGCTGGGAAAAGAAGCTGGTACTCAACGGCGTTGGCTACCGTGCCAAGGCAGACGGCAAGTCGGTGAACCTCACCGTGGGCCTGTCGCACCCGGTTGACTATCAGCTTCCGGAGGGCGTAACCGCTGAAACCCCGACCCAGACCGAGGTCGTGGTCAAGGGTATCGACAAGCAGGCTGTAGGCCAGGCGGCTGCCGAGATTCGCAGCTTCCGTCCGCCAGAGCCTTACAAGGGCAAGGGTATTCGCTACGCCACCGAGAACGTGCGGCGTAAAGAAGCCAAGAAGAAGTAGGTAGGTTGAGATGAGTGCAAAGAATGATTCAAGGCTGCGTCGCGCACGTCGCGCTCGCAACCGTATGCGTGAGCAGGGCGTCAATCGCCTCAGCGTGCACCGTACGCCGCGGCATATCTACGCCCAGATCATCGCGCCCGCAGGGGACCGTGTTCTGGCCAGCGCCTCAACGCTGGACAGCAGCCTGCGCGCTGGCAGCACCGGCAACCAGGAAGCTGCGGCAGCGGTAGGCAAGCTGGTGGCGGAACGCGCCAAGGCCGCCGGAATCGAGAAGGTTGCGTTTGATCGCGCAGGCTACAAGTACCACGGACGTGTCAAGGCGCTTGCCGATGCTGCCCGTGAAAGTGGACTGGAATTCTAGGGTAAGGTTATGGCGTTTAACGATCAGAAGAAGCAGCAGCAGGACGGTGATCTCCAGGAGAAGCTGGTACAGGTCAACCGTGTTGCGAAAGTGGTCAAGGGTGGCCGGATCTTCAGCTTTACCGCGTTGACGGTTGTCGGCGATGGCAATGGCAAGGTCGGCTTCGGGCGCGGAAAGGCACGTGAAGTACCTGTTGCGATCCAGAAAGCGATGGAAGCTGCGCGCCGCAACATGATTCAGGTAGAGCTGAGTCACGGCACTATCCAGTATCCCGTCAAGGCCAGCCATGGCGCCTCCAAGGTGTACATGCAGCCTGCGTCTGAAGGTACAGGCGTCATCGCCGGTGGCGCGATGCGTGCGGTGCTTGAAATTGCCGGCGTACACAACGTACTGGCCAAGTGCTATGGCTCTACTAACCCGGTCAACGTAGTGCGCGCGACCTTCAATGGCCTGCGCGACATGTCTTCACCGGACGACGTGGCGGCAAAGCGCGGCAAAACTGTCGAAGAAATTCTGAACTAACTACTGGGTTGGCGAGTCATGGCTAAAGCTACTATTAAAGTGACGCAGACCAAGAGCGTCCACGGTCGGTTGAAGAACCACCGCGCCTGTGTCGCGGGCCTGGGTCTGCGCCGGATTGGTCATACCGTAGAGGTGGAAGATACTCCCTCTGTGCGCGGCATGATCAATAAAGTGAACTATATGGTTCGGATCGAGGAGTAAATCATGTCAGACGTAATGCGACTGAATACCCTGGGGCCGAACCCGGGTGCGCGCAAGGAAGGCAAGCGGGTTGGCCGCGGTATCGGCAGTGGCCTGGGCAAGACCGCGGGTCGTGGGCACAAGGGGCAGAAGTCCCGCTCTGGCGGCAAAGTGCGCCCTGGTTTTGAAGGCGGCCAGATGCCCTTGCAGAAGCGCCTGCCCAAGTACGGTTTTACGTCACGCGTGTCCCGCACGACTGCGCAGGTGCGCCTGGGCGAGCTGAATGCCGTTGACGGCGATGTGGTTGATATTGACGCGCTGAAGGCCGCGGACGTTATTCGTCAGGACGTGCTGCGCGTGCGTGTGTTCCTGTCAGGAGAGCTGAGCAAGCCAGTCACCGTCAAAGGTCTGGTTGTGACCAAGGGCGCTCGCACTGCGATTGAGCAGGCCGGCGGGAAGGTCGAGGAATAAATGGCGACGGGTCAGCTGCCAGGGTCTAACAAAGCAGGACTGGGCGAGCTTTTTGCTCGCCTTCGTTTTGTTTTGCTGGCCATTATCGTTTACCGGATTGGTACCCACATACCTGTTCCGGGGATAGACCCTGCCCAGCTGGCGGCGCTGTTCAACCAGAACCAGGGCACGATACTGGGCCTGGCGAACATGTTCTCCGGCGGCGCTTTGGAGCGCATGAGTATTCTTGCGCTGGGGATCATGCCGTACATCTCGGCATCCATCATCATGCAGTTGATGTCGGCGGTAACGCCGCAGCTGGAAGCGCTGAAAAAAGAAGGTGAGTCGGGCCGTCGCAAGATCAGTCAGTACACGCGCTACCTGACCGTTGTCCTCGCCATCATCCAGGCGACCGGTATGACGGTGGGTATGGCCAACCAGGGCATGTCCTACGACACGTCGGTGGTCTTCTACGTCATCGCGATCACCTCGCTGGTAACCGGCGCGGTGTTCATGATGTGGCTGGGTGAGCAGATCACTGAAAAAGGCGTGGGTAACGGGATATCCCTGTTGATCTTCGCAGGCATCGTTGCCGGCCTTCCCGCAGCGATCGGGCAGTCGCTGGAGCAGGCGCGCCAGGGCGAACTGAACATTCTGGTGCTGCTGTTTATCCTGACGCTGGCCGTAGCCGTCATCTACATGATCGTATTCATCGAGCGCGGTCAGCGCCGGATCACGGTCAATTACGCCAAGCGCCAGCAAGGCCGGAAGATGATGCAGGCGCAGAGTTCGCACCTGCCGCTGAAGGTGAACATGGCAGGTGTGATTCCGGCGATTTTCGCCAGCAGCATCCTGCTGTTCCCCGCGTCCATTGCGCAGTGGTTCGGCTCCGGCGGTTCTGCGGACTGGCTGCAGGATCTTGCGCTGGCCATTGGTCCGGGGCAGCCGCTGAACATTCTGCTGTTCACGGCGTTCGTGGTGTTCTTCTGCTTCTTCTATACGGCGTTGATGTTCAATCCGCAGGAAGTGGCCGACAACCTCAAGCGCTCTGGTGCCTTTGTGCCCGGTATCCGCCCCGGCCAGCAGACAGCGAACTACATTGACGGCGTGTTGACCCGGTTGACGGTTTTCGGCTCTGCCTATATCGCGCTCGTGTGTCTGATGCCCCAGTTCCTGGTGGTGATGTGGAATGTACCGTTTTACCTGGGTGGTACGTCGCTGCTGATCGTAGTGGTCGTGGTCATGGACTTTATGGCCCAGGTGCAGAGCCACCTGATGTCTCACCAGTACGACTCGGTGATGAAGAAAGCGAAGCTGAACAACTATGGTGCTTCCGGTCGCTGAAAAGTGCTGGCCGGTCATTGGAGAAAAGTGAAATGAAAGTACGTGCATCAGTAAAGAAGGTCTGCAGAAACTGCAAGGTGGTCCGTCGCAAGGGCGTCGTGCGTGTTATCTGCAATACCGATCCGCGTCACAAGCAGCGCCAGGGCTGATTGGCCCAGGAAACTGACTGTTGATTTTTAGTAAACATATCGCTAGAATGCTGCGCCTTTCGCGCCACACACCCTCGACCTTGCAGGTTGAGCGGTCAGGTGTTTCTGCCCAGTGCAAAGCGACGATTTGAGTATTTGGAGAAAGTTGGATGGCTCGTATTGCCGGCGTCAACATACCCGATAACAAGCACACCGTTATCGCCCTGACCTACATTTTTGGCGTAGGTCGTACACAGGCGCGCCGCCTGTGCGTCGAGGCCGGTGTTGCCGAGGACGTGAAGATTGGCGATCTCGACGAGGCGCAGATGGATGCGCTTCGGACCAAGGTGGGCGAGATGACGGTCGAGGGTGACTTGCGTCGTGAAGTGTCCATGAACATCAAGCGTCTGATGGACCTGGGCTGCAATCGCGGCCTGCGTCACCGTCGCAGCCTGCCGCTGCGTGGGCAACGCACCAAGACCAATGCACGTACCCGCAAGGGTCCGCGCAAGCCGATTCGCAAGTAAGGGACTCGTACCCGCGAATCCTTTTTAGTGTAGCTGCACCGGGTGCAGTGTTGATATTAAAGCAGGAAATACAGTATGGCCAAGCCAGGTGGCAAGACCACTCGCAAGAAGATTACCAAGACCGTGGTGGACGGCATTGCGCACGTTCACGCGTCTTTCAACAACACGATCATCACTATTACTGACCGCCAGGGTAACACCCTGAGCTGGGCAACTTCTGGTGGTTCCGGTTTCCGTGGCTCACGTAAGAGCACGCCCTTCGCAGCCCAGGTAGCTGCAGAGCGCGCCGGTGAAGCAGCCAAGGAGTATGGGCTGAAGAACCTTGATGTTCAGGTGAAAGGCCCTGGCCCCGGCCGTGAGTCCGCAGTGCGCGCGCTCAATGCCTGTGGCTACAAGATCACCAACATCACTGACGTGACGCCGATTCCGCACAATGGCTGCCGTCCGCCCAAGAAACGTCGCGTCTAACATCAAGACAAGCGCTTAGCAGGAACAACTGACATGGCTCGATACATTGGACCCAAGTGCAAGCTGGCCCGCCGGGAAGGAACAGACCTGTTCCTCAAGAGCGGTGTGCGCGCACTCGAAAGTAAGTGCAAACCCGAATCCGCCCCCGGCCAGCACGGCGCGCGCCGTGGCCGTCTGTCTGACTACGGCGTACAGCTGCGTGAAAAGCAGAAAGTGCGTCGTATCTACGGCATCCTGGAGAAACAGTTCCGCAACTACTACAAGGAAGCCGCTCGTCTGAAAGGCGCCACCGGTGAAAACCTGCTGCAGTTGCTGGAAAGCCGCCTGGACAACGTTGTTTATCGCATGGGCTTCGGCTCCACGCGTGCCGAAGCGCGCCAGCTGGTTTCCCACAAAGGCATTCTGGTCAACGGTGCGGTGGTTAACGTCGCATCCTACCAGGTCAAGGCGGGCGATGTGGTGTCCCTGCGGGAAAAGGCAAAGAAGCAACTGCGCGTGCAGTCTGCCCTGGCACTGGCCGCCCAGCGCGGTGATGCCGAGTGGATCGATTTCAATAGCGATAAGCTGGAAGGAGTGTTCAAGTCAGCCCCTGAGCGCCAGGATCTGTCTTCCGAGATCAACGAAAACCTGATCGTGGAACTGTACTCCAAGTAATCCGGACTTAGGACTAACCTACTCATACAGGTGCCAGAATGCAGACAGCAGTAAACGAATTTTTGACTCCGCGGGTTATCAACGTCGAAGAGAAGACGAGCACTCGTGCGCAGGTCACCCTGGAGCCGCTGGAGCGGGGCTTTGGCCATACGCTCGGCAACGCCCTGCGTCGCATACTGCTGTCTTCCATGCCCGGCTGCGCCATTACCGAAGTCGAAATTGACGGCGTGGAGCATGAGTACAGCGCCATCGAAGGTGTGCAGGAGGACGTTATTGAGATCCTGCTGAACCTCAAAGGCGTTGCGCTGGTCATGAACGGCAAGGATGAAGCCGAGCTGACCCTGAGCCGCAAAGGCCCGGGTGTAGTCACCGCAGGCGATATCCAGGTCGACCATGATATCGAGATCCGCAATCCTGACCACGTGATTTGCCACCTCAACGGCAACTCGGACATCAGCATGAAGCTGACCGTGGCACGTGGCCGTGGCTACTCACCGGCTGATTCCAGAGAGAATCCCGAGGAGGAGACGCGCGCGATTGGCCGTCTGCACCTCGACGCCACGTTCTCACCCATCAATCGGGTGGCCTATGTGGTCGAGGCGGCACGTGTCGAACAGCGCACGGACCTCGACAAGCTGGTGCTCGACCTCGAGACCAACGGCACCATCGACCCTGAAGAGGCGATCCGCCGCGCAGCGACCATTCTGCAGCAGCAGCTGGCCGTGTTTGTCGACCTCGAGAGTGAGAGCCAGAGCGAATCTGTGGTTGAGGAAGACGAAGTCGACCCGATACTGCTGCGCCCGGTTGATGACCTCGAGCTGACAGTGCGTTCCGCCAACTGTCTGAAAGCAGAGAACATTTACTACATCGGCGACCTTGTTCAGCGCACTGAAGTTGAGCTGCTGAAAACCCCGAACCTGGGCAAGAAGTCACTGACTGAAATCAAGGATGTACTGGCGTCCCGCGGCTTGTCGCTGGGTATGCGCCTGGACAACTGGCCACCGGCCAGCCTCCGAAACGACGACCGGGTGTTGAGCATCTAAACACACGAGTTACCAGTTGGCAGTGCTGAGATAGCACAGAGAGTATAGGAAAGGAAAAATGCGTCACCGTCATAGCGGACGTCAGTTGAATCGGAATGCCTCCCACCGCAAGGCCATGTTCCGTAACATGACCGTGTCTCTGGTAGAGCACGAGTTGATCAAAACCACTTTGCCCAAGGCGAAAGAGCTGCGCAGCTACGCTGAGCCGCTGATCACCCTGGCCAAGAGCGACAGCGTGGCGAATCGCCGCCTCGCCTTCGATCGCATGCGCGACAAGGCTGCAGTGGGCAAGTTGTTTGCCGAACTCGGGCCGCGCTACCAGGCCCGCCCGGGCGGTTACATTCGCATCATGAAGTGCGGCTATCGCGCGGGCGACAAGGCTCCCATGGCCTATGTCGAATTGGTCGATCGTCCAGCGTCGGATGACGTAGCAAGCGAAGAGGCGTAAAGCCTCCCATTAAAAAGCCGGGCACTGCCCGGCTTTTTTGTACCCGCAGTTCGGCACGATGACAACACCCGCTCGCGGTGTTAATCACGACAACCCACCGGCGAACCACCCTCCTACGACAAGCCCACCAGCGTTACCCCGCCACGGTGAACTATCCCCTACGACAAGCCCACCAGCATTACCCCGCCACGGCGAACCACCCCAGTACGACAAGCCCAGCAGCATTACCCAGGCCCCACAGCGGAGCGTCGGCGGCCAGGACGGCCGCCGCCGAGCCCCCATGGACGGGTTCACGGCGTGTCCGCAGTGGCCTGGGTAACGCTGCTGGGCGCCGGCACCACCGCACGACCGCGCCACCGCACCGATACAGCCTATGCAGCCGCCTTCTTCTTCCTTTTCCGCACAGCCCCGGTCTTGCCGCGCCCGCCGGCTGCGCGCGTCAACAGCGGCTTGAGGAACATCCCGGTATAGGAACCGGGCGCTTCCGCAACCTCCTCCGGCGTACCTGTCGCGATAATCTGGCCGCCGCCCGAACCGCCTTCCGGCCCCAGGTCTACCAGCCAGTCCGCCGTTTTGATCACATCCAGGTTGTGCTCAATGATCACCACGGTATTGCCGTGATCCCGCAGGCGGTGCAGCACCTCCAGCAGTTGGCGAATGTCCTCAAAGTGCAGGCCGGTGGTGGGCTCATCGAGGATATACAGGGTCTTGCCTGTATCGCGCTTGGACAATTCCCGCGACAGTTTGACGCGCTGCGCCTCGCCACCTGACAAGGTGGTAGCCGCCTGCCCGAGGCGTATGTAGGACAGGCCTACATCCATCAGGGTTTGCAGCTTGCGCGCGATGGTCGGCACCGGCTCGAAGAAGGCCAGCGCATCTTCCACCGTCATCTCCAGCACTTCGTGGATATTCTTGCCCTTGTAGCGGACTTCCAGCGTTTCGCGGTTATAGCGTTTGCCCTTGCAGACATCGCAGGGGACGTAAATGTCAGGCAGGAAGTGCATCTCTACCTTGGTGACGCCATCGCCCTGACAGGCTTCACAGCGACCACCCTTGACGTTGAAGCTGAAACGGCCGGGCTTGTAGCCACGCGAGCGCGCCTCCTGGGTGCCAGAGAACAATTCCCGCACCGGGGTAAAGATCCCGGTATAGGTCGCCGGGTTGGAACGGGGCGTGCGGCCGATCGGGCTCTGGTCGATGTCGATGCATTTATCGATGTGCTGCATGCCGGTGATCGCCGAGTAAGGCGCTGGCGTCAGTGTGGTGGCACCATTCAGCTCGGTAGCAGCGAGGGGATACAGCGTATTGTTGACCAGGGTAGATTTGCCGGAGCCGGATACGCCTGTGACACAGGTCAGTAGCCCCAGTGGCAGCTCGAGGGTGACATTCTGCAGGTTGTTGCCCGTGGCGCCCGAAAGCGTAAGCATTTTCTTGCGGTTCACAGGGGTGCGCTTTGCGGGCACAGCGATCGAGCGTTTTCCGGACAGGTAGGCGCCGGTCAGGGAATCCGCGTTGCCCACGATATCCGCCAGGCTGCCCTGGGCCACAATGCGCCCACCGTGCACCCCCGCGCCGGGGCCTATGTCAATAATGTGGTCAGCGCTGCGAATGGCGTCCTCATCGTGCTCAACCACCAGTACCGTATTTCCCAGGTCGCGCAGGTGCGTCAGCGTGCCCAGCAGGCGCTCATTGTCTCGTTGATGCAGGCCAATCGACGGCTCGTCGAGAATGTACATCACGCCGACCAGTCCCGCGCCAATTTGCGAGGCTAGGCGGATGCGCTGTGCCTCACCACCCGAGAGGGTTTCCGCGCTGCGGCTCAGCGTCAGGTAATTCAGTCCCACATCGACCAGAAAGCGGTACCGTGCGCGCAGTTCCTTGAGGATCTTGCTGGCGATTTCGCCCTTGCGCCCGGGCAGGGTCAGGTTGCCGAAGTAGACCTCGGCCTCGCCCACCGGCATTTCCGCGATGCTCGGCAGGTCGCGATCATCCACGAATACGTGGCGTGCATCCTGGCACAGGCGCGTGCCGCCGCAATCCGGGCAGGGTTGCGTCGACATGAACTTGAACAGCTCCTCACGCACCGACTGGGACTCTGTGTCGCGATAGCGCCGCTCCATGTTGGGCAGTATCCCCTCAAAGGGATGCTTGCGCTTGTAGACATCGCCGCGATCATTCATGTAGGCGAAGCTGATCTCCTCATCCCCGCTGCCCTGGAGAATGGCCTGCTGATGGTCCTTCTTCAGCTGTGCAAACGGTGTGTCGATGGAAAAGCCGTAGTGATCGGCGAGGCTGGTCAACATGTGGAAGTAGTACACGTTGCGCCGGTCCCAGCCGCGTATGGCGCCCTCGGCGAGGCTGGACTCCGGGTGCAGCACGACGCGTGCCGGATCGAAATACTGCTTGACGCCCAGACCGTCACAGCTGGAGCAGGCACCCGCGGGGTTGTTGAAGGAAAACAGTCGCGGCTCCAGTTCGTCGATGCTGTGGCCGCAGACGGGGCAAGCAAAACGGGCGGAGAACATGATGTCCCCGCCGTCGCCCTCCATGGGGCTGATCGTGGCGAGGCCATCGGTGAGACCCAGCGCCGTTTCGAAGGATTCCGCCAGTCGCAGGCTGAGATCGGCGCGCACCTTGAAGCGGTCTACCACTACCTCAATGTCATGTTTGCGCTTTTTGTCGAGGTCGGGAAGGTCATCAAGCTCGGTGATAATGCCATCGACCCTGGCACGTACAAAGCCGGCGGCGCGCAGCTCCTCAAAGACATGCAGGTGCTCACCCTTGCGCGCCCGCACCACGGGCGCCAGCAACATCAGTTTGCTGCCCTCGGGCATGGCCAGCACGGAATCGACCATCTGGCTCACCGTCTGGGCCTGCAGGCTCTCACCGTGTTCCGGGCAGCGCGGTTCCCCGACACGTGCGTACAGCAGGCGCAGGTAGTCGTATATCTCGGTAATGGTACCCACGGTCGAGCGCGGATTGTGGGATGTGGACTTCTGTTCGATGGAAATAGCGGGCGACAGACCCTCGATATGGTCCATATCGGGCTTTTCCATCATCGACAGGAACTGCCTGGCATAGGTGGACAGCGACTCCACATAGCGCCGCTGCCCTTCGGCATACAGCGTGTCGAAGGCCAATGAAGACTTCCCTGATCCTGAGAGCCCGGTGATGACAACCAGTTTGTCCCGGGGGATGTCGAGGTCGATGTTCTTCAGGTTGTGGGTGCGTGCACCGCGGACGTGAATGGTGTCCATGTGTCTCCGGTCAGGGGGTATCGGTCGAACCCGACAGTATAGGTGGTGTTGTCGTGTCGAGGCAAAAGGTTACCGGGTGGTACGCAGGCGTCTGCCGAGTGGATGCCACAGGGAAAGCGAAGCTGTTACCATAGCGGCTTTTGCAAAGTGCCTGCCCTGCTGTGATTACCAAACATCCCATGTCGTCCGTTGAGCGGCGCTCAGTGGCCTCACTGGCCTTGCTGTACAACGTGCGCATGCTGGGCCTGTTCATGGTGCTGCCGCTGCTGGCCCTGTACGCCGTGGACTTTGCCGGCGCGACGCCCACCTTGATCGGGGTGGCGCTGGGGGTCTACGGGCTCACCCAGGCATCACTGCAGATTCCCCTGGGCTGGCTCTCCGACCGCATCGGCCGCAAGCCGGTGATTATTGGCGGTCTGCTGGTTTTTGCGGCGGGCAGTGTGGTGGCGGCACTGGCCGAGAGCATTCAGGGCATCATTCTTGGCCGCGCCCTGCAGGGTGCCGGGGCGATTGCCAGCAGTGTGATGGCACTGGTGGCTGATCTCACGTCCCGGGAGCAGCGCACGAAGGCGATGGCGGTTGTGGGTGCGAGTATTGGCCTGGCCTTCGCCCTGGCCCTCGTACTGGGGCCGCTGATAGCGGGAATGGGCGGGCTGGAGGCCGTGTTTGGCGTCACCGCGGCATTGGCGTTGGTGGGCATCGTGGTGGTGCTCTGGCAGGTGCCGGACCCGCCTCACAGCGGGGTGACCTACACCGAGGTTGGTACGCGGCCCCGCCTGTTCCGGGCCAGCCTGCGCAACGGCACGCTGCTGCGGCTGGATATCGGCATTTTTGCCCTCCATTTTGTGCTCATGGCCAGCTTCCAGATTGTGCCCGGGGCACTGGAGTCAGTGGTTGGGGTGGCCCGCGAGCACCATTGGCAGATTTACCTGCCCGCGGTATTGCTGTCGGTGCTCGGCATCCTGCCCCTGATGCGGCTGGCCGAGCGCGGCGGCCGTCACCATCTTGTGTTCCTTGTCGCTATCGCCGTATTGATGGTGGCTCTGGCACTGCTCGGCCTGGCGGCCACGCCCTGGTTGTTCTGCGTGGCACTTTGGTTGTTCTTTGTCGGGTTCAACTATATGGAGGCGGTGTTGCCCTCCCTGGTCAGCAAGGCCGTGGCACCCGAGGCCAAGGGTACGGCGCTGGGCATATTCTCCACCGCGCAGTTTCTCGGTATCTTCGCCGGTGGTGCCGCGGGCGGCTGGGTACTCCAGCACTACGGGATCGTTGGCATTACCGAGTTGTGCCTGCTGGTTATCGCGGTGTGGATGCTCGTGGCACTGCCGGCGCCTGTTCACGGCGAGTCCGGGTTGGGCGAAGCCGCGCCCTGAGTGCCGGGCGGCAGCCGCAGGCCTGAACCGATGGGTTTTGGCGTGATGTGCTGTCGCAATTGCACAGGCGGATTGTTATAGTCCCTGCAGTTATGTCCAATCGCCAACCGTCCACGAAAGAGGAGTTACCATGGCTTCACGGGGCGTCAACAAAGTCATACTCGTCGGTAATCTGGGCGCGGATCCGGAAGTGCGCTACATGCCATCAGGTGGTGCGGTGACCAACGTCAACCTGGCTACGTCCGAGAGTTGGAAGGACAAGCAGACCGGCCAACCCCAGGAACGCACGGAGTGGCACCGTGTGGTCTTCTTCAATCGGCTGGCGGAGATTGCTGGTGAATACCTGAAGAAGGGCTCCAAGGTGTATGTTGAGGGCTCCCTGCGCACGCGCAAGTGGCAGGCACAGGACGGCCAGGATCGGTACACCACGGAAATCGTGGCCAGTGAGATGCAGATGCTGGACAGCCGCCCCGGCGGCGGCCAGATGGGCGGCGACAACTATGGGCGCGATGAGTACAACCAGAGCGCGGCGCCGCAGCAGCAAGCTCCCGCCGCATCGGGCGGCGCACGTGCGCCGGCGAGCAACACACCTCCCGGTGATTTTGACGACTTTGACGACGACATTCCTTTCTGAGGCGGGTGTTGCGCCTGCAGGGCAGGGCAGTGATCCGGGGGTGCTCGTGTGCGCGTCCTGTTGATCGGCTCGGACAGCTCTCTGGGGCTGGCACTGGCGGACCATCTGAAGCGCTGGGGCCGGCACGAGCTTGAGAGTGTTTCCAGCTCGGTGTCGCGCTGGAAGAGTGAGCGCCACGCCAAGAAGGTTGTGCGCCGTGCGCGGGCGGACATCGTGGTTGATCTGCGCCTGCAGGGCGCAATCGACAGTGGCGAACTGATCAACGAGCTGGATGTCGAGCGCAGTCACTGGTTGGCCAAGGCCTGTCAGCGCAGCGATGCCAGCTATTTTCTGGTGTCCAGCGCGCGCGTGTTCGCAGGTGATGCGGAGCGCAGCTATCGCGAACAGGACCCGCCAGACAATCCCGAAACGGTGGGGCGTTTGTTGGCGGCGGCGGAAACGCGCGCCAGCGAGACCTGCGAACGGCACGTGGTGCTGCGTCTTGGCCCGGTATTTTCCGCAGCCGGCGTCAACGTGTTGTCGCATATGCTGGAACAGCTGATCGCAGGCGGTACCTTGTCACTGGACAACCAGCTCAGGGGTTGCCCCGTCGAGTCTCTGGACGCCGCCCGGGTTGTAGCAGGCATGCTCGACCAGTTGGGTGCCGGCGCAGAGTCCTGGGGTATCTACCATTACTGCAGCACGGATACGACCAACTGTTATGAGTTTGCAGAAGCGTTGCTGGCTTCCGCGTCCCAGTTCTCGCGCTTCTCTCCCGATGCCGTGCAGTTGCAGTTGCTGGGCGGCCCGGGCCGCGCACTCAACCGCTCACTGCAGTGCAACCGCATCCGCAGCACCTTTGCCATCAAACAGGTTTCCTGGCGCAGTTTTGTCGCCGATACCGTGCGCCAGTACTTTTACCAACGCCAACAACAGCAGGCAAACAAGGAGGCCTCAGGCTGATGTCTGAATCGTCCGCGAGCGGCACAGCGACCGGTCTGTCGATTGCGGTGCTGACGGTATCCGACACCCGTACGCCCGACACCGACACCTCGGGGCAGTACCTGGTGCATGCGCTTGTAGCCGCAGGTCACTGCTGCTTCGCGCACAACATCGTGCCCGATGACATCTACCAGATTCGTGCGTTGCTGTCTGGCTGGATAGCCGAGCCTGCCGTGCAGGTGGTGCTGGTGACGGGCGGTACCGGGTTTTCCGGGCGGGATTCCACGCCCGAAGCGGTGGCACCGCTGTTCGATAAATCCATCGAGGGTTTTGGTGAAGTCTTCCGCGCCTTGTCGTTTGCAGAAATCGGGTCGTCGACGGTGCAGTCGCGCGCCTTGGGCGGACTCGCCAACAACACGCTCATCTTCTGCATGCCGGGGTCCACTGGTGCCTGTCGCACCGCCTGGACAGGCATTATCCGCGAACAGCTGGACAGCGATCACCGGCCCTGTAACTTCGTTGGGGTGCTGCGGGCCCGCGCTACGCTGTCGTGAAGCCGCTACTGCCGGTCGATGAAGCGCTGGCGACCCTGTTGGCCAGCGCCCCCCCACCGCCTGCCAGCGAGCTGCGCTGTCTGCAGACGGCGTGTGGCATGGTGCTGGCCGACGATGTGATCGCCTCCGTCGCGGTGCCACCGGAGGACAACAGCGCCATGGATGGCTACGCACTGCGCGCCCGCGACGCCACCGCCCCGTTGCCCGTCAGCCAGCGTATTGCCGCCGGACAGGCTCCCGAACCCCTGATGCCGGGGACGGCGGCACGGATCTTCACCGGCGCGCCAGTGCCTGCCGGTGCCGATGCCATCGCCATCCAGGAACAGTGTGTCGAGGTCAACGGCACCGTCGTCATACAGGGGGCGGTGCAGCCGGGTGACAATATTCGGCCGTGTGGGCAGGATATCCCTGCAGGCACTCGTGTGCTGGCCCGGGGCAGGCGTCTGCGAGCCGAGGATATTGGGCTCCTGGCCGCGGTGGGGCTTGCGCAGGTGCCTGTTCGACGCCCGCTGCGGGTCGCGCTGCTGGCCACCGGTGATGAACTGGTGGAGCCCGGCGTCGCGCCCCTGCGAGCGGGGCAGATCTACAACAGCAATCGCTATATGCTCGCGGCGCTGGTGCGCGGCCTGGGTATGCAGGTTGTCGACTGTGGCAGGGTGGCCGATGCGCCGGAGGCCACGGCCGCAGCGCTGGTGCAGGCGGCAGGCAGCGCCGACTGCGTAATCAGCTCGGGTGGCGTATCCGTGGGCGACGAGGACCATGTGCGCCATCAGGTGGAGCGGTTGGGTTCGCTGTCTCTGTGGCGCCTTGCCATCAAGCCGGGCAAGCCACTGGCGTTCGGGGAAGTCGCTGGTGTGCCGTTTCTTGGCTTGCCCGGCAACCCGACTTCCAGTTTTGTCACCTTCTGCCTGCTGGCCAGGCCCTTCCTGTTGCGCTACCAGGGTGCTTGCGACGTAGAGCCGCTCTGGCTGCGTGCCCGGGCCGGGTTCAGTCGTGCCAAGCCGAACAGCCGGCAGGAGTATCTGCGGGTGAGCGTGAGCGCCGGGCCCGATGGCCCGCTGGTGGTACCCTTTGCCAACCAGAGCTCGGGTGTGCTGAGTTCGGTGTGCTACAGCAACGCGCTGGCCTGCGTGCCTCCCGCGACCTGCGTTGTGGAAGGGGACTGGCTGGATGTGGCGCTACTGGATTCCCTTTGCTGAGTCCGGTGCCTGCTCAGCCGGTGAATTTCTGGAACACGAGCGAGGCATTGGTGCCACCGAAGCCGAAGCTGTTGGACATCACGCGTTGCAGGTCCACGTTGTCGTGTCGCTGGGTGGCGATCGGCAGGCCCTCCGCTTCCGGGTCCAGGGTCTCGATATTGGCCGAGGCGGCGATAAAGCCGGCTTGCTGCATCAGCAGGGAGTAGATCGCCTCCTGCACGCCGGCGGCACCCAGAGAGTGCCCCGAGAGTGACTTGGTCGATCCTACAACGGGAATGTGATCGCGATCGCGATAGGCTTCACGCACCGCCTTCAGTTCCTGAATGTCGCCGGCGGGAGTGCTGGTGCCGTGGGCATTGATATAATCGATCGGGCCGCTGACCGTAGCCAGCGCCTGCTGCATGCAGCGTACGGCGCCTTCGCCAGAGGGCGCCACCATGTCGTAGCCGTCGGAGGTGGCGCCGTAGCCGACTAACTCGGCGTAGATCCGTGCACCCCGTGCGAGGGCGTGTTCCAGTTCTTCAAGCACCAGCATGCCACCGCCGCCCGCGATGACGAATCCGTCCCGGTTTGCGTCGTAGGCGCGAGAGGCGCGCTCCGGCGTATCGTTGTACTTGGTGGACAGCGCACCCATGGCGTCGAACAGGCTGCTCAGTGTCCAGTGCAACTCCTCGCCGCCGCCCGCGAACACGATGTCCTGCTTGTTGAGCTGAATCTGCTCCATGGCGTTGCCAATGCAGTGCGCGCTGGTGGAGCAGGCAGATGAAATCGAGTAGTTCACGCCCTTGATCCGGAAGGGCGTGGCGAGGCAGGCTGATACCGTGCTCCCCATGGTCTGGGTCACCCGATAGGGGCCCACGCGGCGCAGGCCTTTTTCCCGCAGAATGTCGGCCGCTTCGGTCTGGCTTGCCGATGAGGCGCCACCGGACCCGGCGATGATACCTGTGCGCACATTGGATACGTCTTTCTCGGCGAGTCCGGAGTCCGCTATCGCCTGCTGCATGGCGATGTAGGCATAGGCGGCAGCATCGCCCATGAAGCGAAGCTGTTTGCGATCGATGTGATCAGCGACGACAATATCCGGTGCGCCGGCGATATGGGAGCGCATCCCCATATCAATCTGTTCCTGGCGAATCTTGATGCCGGAGCGCCCGGCCCGCAGCGCCTCGGTGACTGTTTTGGCATCGTTACCCAGGCAGGACACGATACCGAGCCCTGTAATGACTACCCGTCTGCTCATGGGATTAGAAAGACTCCGTTGAGGTGAACAGCCCGACGCGCAGGTCGTTCGCTGTGTAGATATCGCGACCATCCACCGATACCACGCCATCGGCTATGCCCATGATGAGCTTGCGCTCGATAACCCGCTTCATGTGGATGTGGTAGCTGACCTTCTTTGCGCTGGGGACAACCTGCCCGGTGAACTTCACCTCGCCGGAGCCCAGTGCGCGACCCCGCCCCGGGTTGCCGCGCCATCCGAGAAAGAAACCCACGAGCTGCCACATGGCATCCAGTCCCAGGCAGCCGGGCATCACCGGGTCACCCGGGAAGTGGCATTGGAAAAACCACAGGTCCGGGTGGATGTCGAGCTCGGCGACGATTTCCCCCTTGCCGTAGCGGCCACCCTCGGAACTTACGTGGGTAATGCGATCCAGCATCAGCATGTTGTCGGTCGGCAACTGGGCGTTGCCGGGGCCGAAGAGATGGCCGTGGCCGCAGGCGACCAGTTCTTCTTTCGTGAATGCGCTTTGTGCGGTCATAGTGTGTCCAGTCGGGCCCTGGAGTCCGGGCAGGGCGTCAGGCCCCGGTGTCGGCCGCGTGATGATCGGGCAGGGCGTGTGTGTCAGGGCGTCATTCTAAACCCTGCGGGGCACAAGTCCAGCGCTGGCGTGCGCGGGTTGCTGGCGGTGCATGAGTATGCAGACTGGTGAGACCGGAGCCGATGCCGGGGCGCGCTGGCCTCGCGCTTTGTCCATCAAGTAAGATAGTGGGTTCCAGCGAGCATCGGCTGCTTGTAGCCCATGTCGCCCAACGCAACAGGATCTGCCATGTTGACACCCGTACTTCTTTCCGGCGGCGTCGGAAGTCGCCTGTGGCCCGTTTCGCGGGAGCTTCACCCCAAGCAGTTTCTGCCCCTCGCCGGCGAATTGACCATGCTGCAGCAGACCCTGGCGCGCACCGGTTCCCTGCAGGCACGGGCGCCGGTGGTGGTGTGCAATGAAGAACACCGTTTCATGGTCGCCGAGCAGCTGCGCCAGGTCGGCATCAAGGCCGGCGCACTGATTCTCGAGCCTGAGGGGCGCAACACGGCACCGGCGGTAGCGCTGGCGGCGCTGCACGAATTGGCACAGGATCCCGAGGCGGTGTTGCTGGTGCTGCCCGCGGATCACCTGATCCAGCAGGTGGAGGCCTTTGCCGAGGCGGTTGCCCGGGCCCTGCCGCTGGCCCGCGCTGGCCGCCTGATGACCTTTGGCGTGGTGCCGCATACGCCTGAAACCGGCTACGGCTATATCCGCTGTGGCGCGGCGCTGGGGGATGATCTCTACACCCTCGACGCGTTTGTCGAGAAGCCCGACAGCGCCACCGCCCAGGCCTACCTGGAGAGCGGCAGCTACCTCTGGAACAGCGGCATGTTTCTGCTGCGGGCGGAAACCTACCTGGCGCAGTTGGCAGAATTCCAGCCGGCGATGCTGGCCAGCTGTCGGCGGGCAATGCAGGAGTCGACGCAGGATATGGACTTCATTCGCCCCGAAGCAGAAGCCTTCGCTGCCTGTCCCGCTGACAGTATCGACTACGCGGTGATGGAGCACACCCGGGAAGGCGGCGTGATCGCGCTGGACTGCGGCTGGAGCGATGTCGGCGCCTGGTCGGCGTTGTGGGAAGTGGCAGCGCGCGACCCGCAGGGCAACGTCAGCCAGGGCGATGTGATGCTGGACAACTGCCGTGACAGCTATTTCCGCAGCGAGTCCCGCCTGCTGGCGGCCACGGGTGTCGCGAATCTTGTCGTCGTGGAGACTGCGGACGCCGTACTGGTGGCCGACCGCGACCAGGTGCAGGACGTCAAGCGTATTGTCAGCCGCCTGAAGGCCGAATCGCGTCCAGAGGCATCACTGCATTCACGTGTGTATCGCCCCTGGGGTTCCTATGAAACGCTGGTCAGTGCCGATCGTTTCCAGGTCAAGCGTATTATCGTCAATCCGGGCCAGACGCTGTCGTTGCAAATGCATCACCACCGCGCCGAGCACTGGATCGTGGTGCACGGCACGGCGGAGGTGACCTGCGAAGAGAAGGTCTTCATGCTCGGCGAGGATGAATCCACCTATATCCCGCTTGGCCGCAAGCACCGTCTCGCCAACCCCGGACGCATTCCTCTTGAGCTGATTGAGGTGCAGTCAGGGACGTATCTTGGCGAGGATGATATCGTTCGTTTTGAGGATGTATATGGCCGCGAAAAGGCCACTCAGGCACGCAAGGAGAGCCGCTCATGATCAAGAAATGCCTGTTTCCGGTTGCCGGTTATGGCACCCGCTTCCTGCCCGCGACCAAGAGCATGCCCAAGGAGATGCTGCCTATCGTGAACAAACCGCTGGTGCAGTACGGCGTGGAAGAGGCCATCGCGGCGGGCATGACGACCTGTGCCATGGTGACCGGGCGCGGCAAGCGCAGTATCGCGGATCACTTCGACATCAGCTTTGAGCTGGAGCACCAGATCTCCGGCACCGGCAAGGAAGTGTATCTGGAAAGCATTCGCAACGTTCTGGATAAAGGCGTATTCACCATGGTGCGCCAGCGCGAGATGAAAGGCCTGGGCCACGCGATACTGACCGGCGAGGCCCTGATCGGCAGCGAACCGTTTGGGGTGGTGCTGTCGGATGACCTCTGTATCAACGATGGGCCGGGCGTGCTCAGCCAGATGGCGGAACTGTATCGCCAGTTTCGCTGCTCGATTGTCGCCATTCAGGAAGTGCCCATGGAGGAAGTGCACAAATACGGCGTGATTGCCGGTGAGAGCCTGAAGGATGGCATTTACCGCGTCGACAAGATGGTGGAAAAACCGGATGCCGCCTCTGCACCCTCCAATCTGGCGATCATCGGCCGCTACATCCTCACGCCGGATATCTTCGACATCCTGCGCGAGACGCCGCCCGGCGCCAACGGCGAGGTACAGCTCACCGATGCATTGCAGACCCAGGCACGGCAGGGTTGCGTCATGGCCTACAAATTCTCGGGCCGGCGGTTCGACTGCGGCAGTGTCCCGGGTTTTGTCGAGGCCACCAACTTCGTCTACGAAAACTACTATTCCCAGCCGTAGGCGGAGCGCAGACCCATGGAAAAACTGGACTGTTTCAAAGCCTACGATGTGCGTGGGCGCGTCCCCGACCAGCTCAATGAGGAGATCGCGCGGCGCATCGGCCGGGCCTATGCCGAGGTGGTCAAGCCGCGCAAAGTGGTGGTGGGCCACGATATCCGCCTCACCAGTGAAGCCATCAAGGCAGCCCTGGCGGACGGCCTGCGTGAGCAGGGGGTGGATGTCTACGATATCGGGCTGTGTGGCACTGAGGAGATCTACTTCGCCACCAGCCACGCGCAAATGGACGGTGGTATCGTGGTGACGGCGAGCCACAACCCCAAGGATTTCAACGGCATGAAGTTCGTGCGCGAGGAATCCAGGCCGATATCCGGCGACAGCGGCCTCGCTGAGATCCGCGCGCTGGCCGAGGCCAATCACTTTACGCGTGCGGCCACCCACGGCCGCTACCTGCCGCTGGACACCTCCTCCGCCTACATCGAACACCTGCTGTCCTATGTCGATGTCGATGCGCTGCCCCCGCTGCGTATCGTGGTGGATGCGGGAAACGGCGGTGCGGGGCGCGTTGTCGACCTGCTGGCGCCGCATCTGCCTTTCGAGTTCGTCCGCTTGCACCATGAGCCGGATGGACACTTCCCCAATGGCGTGCCCAACCCGCTACTGCAGGAAAATCGTGCTGTGACGAGCGCCGCAGTCCTCTCCGAGGGCGCCGACCTGGGCCTGGCCTGGGATGGCGACTTCGACCGCTGTTTCTTCTTCGACGAGCGCGGCGAGTTTGTCGAGGGGTATTACCTCGTGGGCTTGCTGGCGGAAATGGCGCTGGAGCAACACCCGGGAGCGGCGATCATTCACGATCCGCGGCTGGTATGGAACACCATCGATCGCGTGCAGAAGCTCGGTGGGCGGGCGGTGGAAAGCAAGACCGGCCACGCATTCATCAAGGAGAGGATGCGGGCCGAGAACGCCGCCTATGGCGGAGAAATGAGCGCCCATCACTACTTCCGCGACTTCGCCTTTTGCGACAGCGGGATGATTCCCTGGCTGTTGGTTGCAGCCCAGCTCGGGCGCCGTGGCATGCCGCTCTCGGCGCTGGTTGCGGAATGCATGGCGGCGTTTCCCTGCAGTGGCGAGATCAACCGCAGTGTCGATGACCCTGCCGCAGTGCTGGCGAAGGTTGCGGAGCGCTATCGCCCGCAGGCACTGGAGGAATCTTCGGTGGATGGGCTATCCATGGCGTTTGCGGACTGGCGCTTCAATCTTCGCCTGTCGAACACGGAACCCGTGGTGCGTTTGAACGTGGAAAGCCGCGGTGATGTCGACCTGATGAGGACGCAGACCAGCACCCTGCTGGCGCTGATCGACGCCTAGTCCGTTGCTGTTCGCGCCGCCGCCTGCGCCCTGAACCACTCGGCGATCAGTCGTTCACTGGCCGGGTCCAGCGTCTTGTCTGCCTCGGGGTGGTCCAGACGCTGCAAAATGCTCTGGCCGATATCCTTGCCAAGCTCCACGCCCCACTGATCGAAGGCGTTCACCCCCCACAACTGACTGCTGCAGAAGGTGCGGTGTTCATACAGTGCCAGCAGTGCCCCCAGGGTAAGGGGGGTGAGGGCATCCAGCGTGATAACGCTGTGTGGCCTGCTGCCGGGAATCACCAGATGCGGCGCCAGTTGCCGGGCGGCGCTTTCTTCCATGCCGCGTTCCAGCAGGCTGGCGAGCGCCTCGTCCTGGCTGCGCCCAATCATCAGGGCGCGGCTCTGGGCCAGCCCGTTGGCGACCAGCAGGCGGTGCTGCGCCGCTTCTCCCGTGGGGGTGGTCAGCGGCAGAATCAGGTCGGCGGGGCACAGCCGTGTGCCCTGGTGCAGGAGCTGGTAGAACGAGTGTTGACCCATGGTGCCCGCGGCGCCCCAGAGCACCGGAGCGGTGTCGTAGCCGAGGACCTCACCGTCGCGGCTCACGCGTTTGCCGTTGCTCTCCATGGTCAGTTGTTGCAGGTAGTCGGGGAGCCGTTCCAGGCCCTGGTCGTAGGGCAGGACCACATGGTTCGCGGCCTGGAAGAAATTGCAGTACCACACCTCCAGCAGGCTCATCAGGATCGGGAGATTCTGCGCACTGTCTGCTTCCAGGAAGTGGCGGTCCATTGCCTCGGCACCGGCAAGCAGGGCGCTGAAACCATCCCAGCCAATACCGATGGCGATACTCAGTCCGACTGCTGACCACAAGGAAAAGCGGCCACCGACCCAGTCCCACAGCGGCAGGCAATTGTCGGCGGGAATGCCAAAGGCTGCCGCGGCGTCGAGATTACTGGTAATGGCCAGGAAATGGCGTGACCAGTCTTCATTTCCGGCTCCAGCGGAACGCAGCCAGTGCTGCGCCGCCTCGCCGTTGGCAAGGGTCTCCTGGGTACGGAAGGATTTTGAGCAGAGGATGAACAGCGTGGTTTCAGGCTGCACCTGTCGCAGCGTGCTCTGCAGGTCCGCAGGGTCCACGTTGGCCACGTAGTGGCAGCGTATGGGACCCTGCCAGGCCGGGAGCGCAGCGGTGACCAGTCGTGGGCCCAGATCGGAACCGCCAATGCCGATGTTTACCACGTCTCGAATGGCCTGCCCGGAGTATCCGGTAAGCTCACCCGAAGCGATGCGTTCGCACCAGAGGCGCATACGGTGCCGGGTATCTTCCACGCGGCTGAACTCGGCCTCCAGTCCTGCGGGTGCCGTGCGTGCGCGCAACAGGGTGTGCAGCGCGGGTCGCGCCTCGGTGTTGTTCAGCGCGACGCCGCTGAACAGCTGGCGGGCGCGGCGGGGCAGCTGCGCCTGTTCGGCGAGTCGCAACAGGGCTGCGCGGCTGTCCCGACAGAGCAGCTGACGGGAGTAATCCAGCGTGAGCCCGGCTGCACTGGCCGTGAAATCGCCGGCCCGCTGTACTTCACGGTTGAACAGGGCACTGACAGATGTGCTGCGCATCCCCTCGGCCAGGGTCTGTAGTTCGTGCCACGAGGGAAGGTCCGGGAGTTGCAGAGTGTGTGCCATGGTGCGCGCCGCTGTGTCTGGCGACCAGTATAGGCAGGGCTAACCCGGCCTGCAATTCAGGCGTGCGCTCAGTGATCGCGTTCGATGGATAATCGCGTCAGTTGCTGCAGGGCCTCCAGTGCCGGGCCCGCGGGCAGCCCGGCGAGGGCGGCCACCGCCAGGTCGTGATGCTCGCGCGCGCGCTCCCGCGTGTAGTCGATAGCAGCGCAGCGCCGTACGGCCTCGCTGATGGCGTCCAGCTCTGCGGCGGAGCGCTCAGTGATGGCCCGTTGCACCAGAGCCTGCTCGTCGGCGGTCCCGGTACGCAGGATATGAATCAGCGGCAGCGTGACCTTGCCCTCGCGCAAGTCATCGCCCACATTCTTGCCCATGGTGTCCGCATCGCCCGCGTAATCGAGCATGTCGTCAATCATCTGGAATGCCAGCCCCAGGTGCAGACCGAAACGGCGCAGGCTTTCCGTCTGCACCGCGTCAGTGCCGCTCAGCACGGCGGCGCCGTAGCAGGCCGCCGCGAACAGCACAGCGGTTTTGCGCGTAATGATGTCGATATAGTCCTGCTCGGTGGTGCCTGCATTGCCCGCGCGGGTCAGCTGCAGCACTTCGCCCTCGGCAATGGTGTTTGTGGTGTCCGCCATGTGCCGCAGTATCTCGATGTTGTCGAGCTGCACCATGAGCTGGAAGGCCCGGGTATAGAGAAAGTCGCCGACCAGGACGCTGGAGGCATTGCCGAACTCTGAGTTGGCCGTAGGCCTGCCCCGGCGCAGCTGCGAGACGTCGACCACGTCATCGTGCAGCAGCGTTGCGGTATGGATGAATTCAATGACGGCAGCAAAGGTCACGTGTCCCGCTGAGCAGGCGCCGAGTGCTTTGGCGGTCAGCAGTGTCAGCAAGGGGCGCATGCGCTTGCCGCCGGCGTCCACAATATAGTGGCCGACATTTTCGACCAGGGGCACGTTGGATTGGAGTTGCTGGATGATCAGCTGGTTGACCTGATCGAACTCCCCGGCAACGCTGGCGCGGATTTGCTGCATAGTATGAGGGCGTTGAAAATGCCCGCGCATGCTAGGTGGGTCGGGAGGGGGTGTCAAGCTTGGCGCCATCTGCTGCGCCGCCCGTGGAGTCGACAGAGGGCGCAAATAATCCTTGCTCGAGCGGGGTGAGTTGAGTAAAATCGCCGCCCTCCGCGGCAGTTGCGCCTGATGCGTATGCCACGGAATTATGAGAACTGTTAGTGCCTGGCTCTGCCCCCTCGATAATCCAGGGTTATTTTCTGTCGCGAGCAGGCTAACTGAACGGAGAACGCAATGTACGCAGTGATTGAGAGCGGTGGCAAGCAGCATCGCGTGGTGGAGGGGGAGACCCTGAAGCTGGAGAAAATTGAAGTGGCCACCGGTGACACGATCGAATTCGACCGTGTATTGATGGTCGGCGGCGAGCAGGTCAAGATCGGTACTCCGCTGGTAGCGGGTGGCAAGGTCACGGCTGAAGTGGTCAGCCACGGTCGCCTCAAGAAGGTTAAAATCGTCAAATTCAACCGCCGTAAACACTATCGGAAAGAAACGGGCCACCGCCAGTGGTTCACCGAAGTGAAAATCACTGCAATCACGGCGTAACGGAGGCTAGCGACTATGGCACACAAGAAAGCAGGCGGCAGTACTCGTAACGGTCGCGATTCCGAAAGCAAACGCCTTGGCGTCAAGCGTTTTGGCGGTCAGCTGGTGCAGGCAGGCAACATCCTGATCCGCCAGCGTGGCACCCGTTTCCATCCCGGAGCCAATGTGCGTTGCGGCCGCGACCACACGCTGTTCGCGACCGCGGAAGGTCGGGTAGAGTTCGTGACGCGAGGCCCGAAAAACCGGAAATATGTGCAGGTGGTGAGCGCCTGATCAGGCGGACCACCTGGCCGGATAGACAGAAAGCCTCGTCAACTGACGGGGCTTTTTTTTTAGAGTAACTGACGTTCGCAAAGGCGAACGCGCTCCGGCAAGGGGCGCAACGGCCAAACCATGAAATTTGTAGACGAAGCAAGCATCAAAGTGTTCGCGGGCAACGGCGGTAACGGCTGCCTGAGTTTCCGCAGGGAAAAGTTTGTGCCGCGCGGCGGCCCCGATGGGGGCGACGGTGGCGATGGTGGCAGTGTCATCATGGAGGCAGACGAAAACCTGAACACCATGGTTGACTACCGTTTCGTGCGCAGCTATCGCGCCGAAAACGGTGAATCCGGCCGCAGCCGCAATTGCACCGGCAAGAGCGGGGAAGACCTGATTCTTCGGGTCCCGGTTGGTACGACCATCATTGATGAAGACAGCGCCGAGGTGCTCGGCGACCTGGCGGCGCACGGTGAACGGCTGGTCGTGGCCCAGGGCGGCTGGCACGGCCTCGGCAATGCGCGCTACAAATCCAGTACCAACCGCGCGCCGCGGCAAACCAGCCCCGGCACTGAGGGTGAGCAGCGCTCGCTGAAGCTGGAACTCAAGGTCCTTGCCGATGTGGGCTTGTTGGGGTTGCCGAACGCCGGCAAATCCACGCTGATCAGGGCAATCTCCGCGGCGCGACCGAAAGTGGCCGACTACCCGTTCACCACCCTGGTGCCGAATCTGGGTGTGGTCAAGGTTGACGCCCACCGCAGTTTTGTCGTGGCGGATATTCCCGGCCTGATCGAGGGTGCCTCCGATGGCGCGGGGCTGGGTATCCGCTTTCTCAAGCACCTGACGCGGAACCGGATTCTCCTGCACCTGGTGGATATGGCGCCGGTTGACGACAGTGAGCCGGCGGATGCGGCCCTCGCCATCGTGCGGGAGCTGGAGCGGTTCAGTCCCACACTGGCCGCCCGCCAGCGCTGGCTGGTGTTGAACAAGGTGGATCTGGTGCCCGAGGATGAGCTCCCGGCCCGTCGCGCAGCCTTGCTCGAAGCGCTGGATTGGCAGGGGCCGGTCTATGAAACCGCCGCCATCAGCGGCGCGGGCACCAAGCGCCTGTGCCAGGATCTGATGGTGGCGCTGGAAGAGCAGAAAGCGCTGGAACTCGCCGACCCCGAGGTGGCAGAAGCCGAGGCGGAGCAACAGTCCCGCATGCAACAGGAAGCGCGCGAACGCATTGAAGCCCTGCGCGCCCGTCACCGCCGCCAGCCGGAGGATGACGCCAGTGACGACGATAGCGACGATGTTGAAGTGGAATACGTGCACTGATGGCTGAACAGGATCGCGAAACAATTGCCGCCAGCCGGCGCTGGGTCATCAAGGTGGGTAGCGCGCTGCTGACCAACGATGGTCGCGGTCTGGATGCGGCGATGATTGGCAGTCTGGTTGCCCAGATTGCGGCACTGCGGGAACGCGGTGCAGAGGTGGTGCTGGTCTCCAGCGGCGCGGTCGCAGCCGGCCTGGTGCGGTTGGGTTGGCCGAGGCGTCCCACCCGCCTGCATGAGCTGCAGGCGGCCGCCGCAGTCGGTCAGTCCTCGCTGATACAGAGCTATGAAACCGCGTTTCGCGGGTACGATATTGTCTCGGCACAGGTGCTGTTGGGTCACGACGACATCACCGCGCGCGATCGCTACCTGAACGCCCGCAGCACACTGACCACCTTGTTGCGCCTCGGTGTGGTACCCGTCATCAACGAAAACGATACCGTGGTCACGGATGAAATCCGCTTTGGCGACAATGACACCCTGGCCGCCCTGGTGGCCAACCTGATTGATGCCGATGCCCTGCTGCTGCTGACCGACCAGCAGGGGCTGTACGAGGAGGATCCGCGCCTCAACCCCTTCGCGGTGCTGGTGGATAGCCGCGACGTGCACGATGAGGCGCTGGATCGCATGGCGGGGGAAGGCGGGGCGCTCGGCCGCGGCGGTATGATCACCAAACTGCGCGCTGCGCGCCTTGCAGCGCGTTCGGGCACCGAGACGGTCATCGCCAGCGGGCGCCATCCCGATGTGGTTGCTCAGGTAGCGGCGGGGAACGCGCTGGGCACCTGGCTACGCTCCGGCAGGCAGTCGGAAAACGCCCGCAAGCAATGGTTGGCGGGCATGGTGCGCATCCCGGGCAGCCTGGAACTGGATGCCGGCGCGGTGCGTGTGCTCAAGGAGTCCGGCCGTAGCCTGCTACCCGTGGGTGTTCACGCCGTGACAGGACAGTTTGAGCGCGGTGATATGGTGCTTTGCGTAGACCAGGAGGGGCGCGAAGTGGCGCGCGGCCTGGTGAATTACAGCGCGGACGAGGCGCGGCGCATAATGGGCAGGCCGTCTGTTGAGATAGCGCCGTTGCTGGGTTATCAAGGTGATGAAGAGCTGATTCACCGCGACAACCTGGTATTGTGCTAGCGGCGCTGGAGGCCGGGAAAACCCATGAGCCTGACACCCGAACTGCTGTTGGTTGCGTACTGTGTGGCCATCGCGCTGCTGTCCCTGGCCGGGGGTCTGCTGCCGAACTGGGTGAGGATGACCCACACCCGTACCCAGCTGGTGATGAGTTTTGTCTCGGGGCTGATGCTGGGTGTCGCGTTCTATCACCTTCTGCCACACAGTATCGCCCTGCAGCCGCGTGAGTATGGCGCGGATGCGTCGGTCTGGTGGCTGATGATCGGCCTTATTACCATGCTTCTGTTGCTGCGCATGTTTCATTTTCACCAGCACGACTTCAGTGAGGAAGAGCATGAGCATCATGATCATGACCACAGCCACGCGCACGACCATGAACACCATGGCGATGCAGCCGCAGCGCCCACTGCACTGGTGCCCGCGCAGGCGGTTCCCGCTGCACACCGCCTCAGCTGGGTTGGACTCGCGCTTGGACTGGGTGTACACACGCTGATTGATGGCGTTGCCCTGGGGGCGGTGATGCAGGGTGAGGTTGGGCGCAGTGCGGGGCTGCTCGGCGTCGGGGTGTTTCTGGCTATCCTTCTGCATAAACCGCTGGATGCCATGTCCATCACCACCATCATGGAGGCAGGCGGTTGGAGCCGGCGCTCCCGTTCGCTGGCCAATCTCGGGTTTGCGCTGCTCTGCCCGTTGGGCGCGCTGCTGTTTTTCTTCGGGGTGGATCTGCTCGGGGATGCCCGTCATCACGCCGTGGCGGGTGCGCTGGCGTTTTCTGCCGGCGCCTTCATCTGCATTGCCCTGAGCGATCTGCTGCCCGAGGTGCACTTTCACAGCCACGATCGTGGCAAATTGACTCTGGCCTTCCTTGCCGGGATTATACTGGCCTACGCGATAGGCGGGCTGGAGCCCGCCGGTGTGCACATGCACGGCGTCTGAACAGAGGAAAGGAGAGGACCATGGTCAAACGCATTATCTATCCGCCCATGTGGATGGTTTTCGGGGTTTGTGCCATTTTTGCCTTCAATGAATTCTACCCGGGCCCCCGTTTCACCAGTCAGGCCAGCCAGTTGCTGGGCGGGGCCATTTTACTCGCGGGTCTTGCCATGCTCGTGGTGGCAGGCGGACTTTTCAAACGCGCCGGCACGGACCTGATCCCCTTCCGCAATGTGTCGGCGCTGGTCACTACAGGCGTCTACCGTTTCACCCGCAACCCCATGTATCTGGGTATGACGGCCATTCTGCTCGGCGTCGCGGTGACGGTGGGGTCCAGCATGGCGTTGCTGGTCCCGCCGTTGTTCATGGTGATTGTCGAGTGGCGCTACATTCGGCCCGAAGAGGCACTACTGCAGGGCCTCTTTCCCGAAGACTACCCTGCCTATTGTGCCCGTGTGCGGCGTTGGCTGTAGCCAACGCTGAATGTCACGCGCCCAGCGCCCTGGCGCGGGCGCGGGTAGCCTCTGCGTCGAAGGGCTTTTCTGACCAGCCCAGCATCTGCTCCTCGATCAGCGTGGTGAGTGCCTCGATGTGTGCCGGCTCACTGTTCAGGCAGGGAATATACTCGTAGCGTTCACCGCCGGCCTCCATAAAGTAGCCGCGATTCTCCACGCCGATTTCTTCGATGGTTTCCAGGCAGTCTGCAGAGAAACCCGGACAAATGACCTGAACGGACTTCACACCCTGTGCGGGCAAGCCCCGCAGGGTGTCGTCCGTGTAGGGTTTGAGCCAGGGTTCACGGCCAAAGCGCGATTGAAAGCAGGTCAGGTAGTCACCGGCGTCCAGCTCCAGCGCTTCCGCCAGGAGGCGGCTGGTTTTGTGGCAGTGGCAGTGATAAGGATCACCATTGTGCAGGTAGCGCTCAGGTTCGCCGTGGTAGGACATGATCAGGCGGTCGGCGCGACCGTGCGTCTGCCAGTGCGTGCGCACGCTCGCGGCCAGTGCACGGATATAGGCGGGATGGTCGTGATACTGCGCGACGAAGCGTAATTCTGGCAGCCAGCGGCGCTGCCGGAAGTCGGCCGCGAGGGCGTCAAAGGTGGAGCCGGTTGTTGGCCCGCTGTATTGCGGATATAGCGGCAGCACGACCAGCCTCTGTACGCCACGGTCGAGAAGTGATTGCAGCTGTTCCGACAGGGGATGGGAGCCATAGCGCATGGCAAATTCCACCAGCACGGAGTCGCCATGGGTTTTCTGCAGCGCCTGGCGTAGTGCGCTGGCCTGCTCACGGGTGTGCAGCAGCAGCGGCGAACCTTGTTCGGTCCATACCGTACGGTAGGCCTTCGCAGAGCGCGCAGGTCGAACGTTGAGGATGATGCCGTGCAGGATGAACAGCCAGAGCAGGCGGGGCACTTCGACCACCCGTGGGTCGGACAAAAACTCCTTCAGGTAGCGGCGCAACGCTCCCTTTTCAGGAGCATCGGGTGTTCCAAGATTGGTGACCAGTACGCCGATTCGGGGCGCCTGACGGTGGTCGTAGTCCTGTTGTCCGCGGTATCGCATGGGGTTGCATTATCCTGTGGCTACGCTCGAAAGCCAAGCGGCGGTGCGTGTGAAGAGTCGGTTACGCAAGCCACTCGTCGCTGGATTGATGCATTTCATCGCTGGCCCCCTGCAACTCATCGAAAGCCCCTGTCGGCAGGCGCACGGGGCCTCTAATCTGTGTTCCATGGACAGCGCGGGACACCACCTAGCGGGTCCTCAAACCAACAACAACGCCACATTTGGCCAGGAGAACGACCATGCAATCATCTATCAAGAAGTACATCGCCACACTCGCTTTCGGTGCGTGCAGCACAGTAGCTCTTGCAGCAACCGCTGCCACTGTGCACGAAGACACGCTGGTACTGGCCAAGGGAATGGAAGCCGCCAGTGTGCGGGTAGAGCTCAGCGATCTCAATCTGGACACCGCGCAGGGCCAGCAAGTGCTGCACCAGCGGATCAGCGCGGCTGCTCGCGAAGTCTGCGGTTCTACCGATTATCGTGCCGCTGGTGGCCTGCGCCAGGCCGCGAACAACCGCGCCTGTCACGCCTCAGCGTTTGCCGAGGCTGTGAGCCAGGTTGGCGCCGAGCACGTTGCCGGTACCCTGCGCTAGCGAGGTCAACTCCCGCTACCCCTGGTGGGAGTCCCGGGGAGTCACCGTCAGGTGGCTCCCTTTTTTTTATAACAGCGTATCGAGAAGCACGCCGGCTAGGAACAACGGCGTGAACTGGCGCGTGTGGCGGAAACAGGCTGCGGAGAACCAGAGTGGCCAAAGCGTCGCAGAGTAGGCTGGCGGCCGGCTCTCGGGCTTGCTTGCGCGCAGCGCCCGCAACGTTTTCTGCAGGGCCGGGACGCTGGCAAAAACCAGCAGCAGCGGCCAGCCAAATGCCTGCATGAGAACCAGCCCCAGCGTCAGCGCGTATTGCGCCAGCAGCAGGGCGGCGGTTGTCCTCCTCGCGCGATTTTCGCCCAGCAATACCGGTAGGGTGTGGACACCCTTGGCGCGGTCGGCGCCGAGTTTGTCGATGTGCTTGCCGAACAGCACGGTAGTGGGGCCCAGGGCGAACACCAGGCTGAGCCATGCCACTTCGTTGCTCCATTCGCCGGATACCACGAAGTAGGTGCCCCCCACCATCAACGGCCCCCAGACCAGAAGCACGGCGGGTTCGCCAAGCCCGACATACTTCAACGGCCAGGTATAAAACAGCACAAAGAAGGCACCGGCCAGCAATAACGCCAGTGTCGGCCCGCTACGTTCGCTCACCAGCCAGAGGCCCAGCGCCAGCGCCACCCCGGCGGTGAACGCGAAATAGCGCCAGAATTGCGCCTCGCTCATCAGGCCGTCTTCCAGCACGTGCACGCCATACTGATTGCGATAGTAATTGCCGCGGTCAATTCCCCTGCGGGAATCGGTGTAATCGTTGAGCAGGTTGTTGCTGGCGTGTGCAAATAACAGGCCGGTCGCACAGGCGAACCAGAAGAGCGGGTCGAAACTGCCGGCACGCCAGGCCAGCAATCCGCCGAGCATGGCCGCGGTCAGTGTCATGAACAGCACGGACGCCCTGCAAGCCAGCAGCCACCGAGCCACGGGGTCCAGCTGCGCCCATTGCTCGGTGGTCACACCGGGCATTCCATTCAGGGCTGCCGCCCACAATTTGAGGTTTACCACATCCACAAGCCTTGCTCACGACCCTTTGGCCTGCAAGCATATCAGGCATTGTGTCGCCTGCGATGGTAAGGTGGCGAAATCCCCGATTCAGCTCACGGAGGCAGATACCATGCACAGATTCACCGCCATTGCGGCGCTCACCACAGTCCTGATTGCCAGTGGAGCGCAGGGCGGCGACGAGGAGAGCATGCTCACCAGACTTGATCGTGAACAGCCGCACTACGCCAGTCTGGCACTCGCGCTCTGGGACAAGGCCGAGCTCGGCTACCTCGAGAACGAGAGTAGCGCCCTGCTGCAGGACACGCTGGCCCGCGAGGGGTTCAGCATTGAGACCGGCGTGGCCGGACTGCCCACGGCTTTTGTCGCCAGCTATGGCAGCGGCGCCCCGGTCATCGGTCTGCTGGCAGAGTTCGATGCGTTGCCCGGCATTTCCCAGACCGCAGCACCGGTAAGGGAGCCCGCAGCGGAGAAGCACAGCGGTCACGCCTGCGGTCATCACCTGTTCGGGGCTGGCTCGGTGGCCGCGGCGGTCGCCGTGCGTCACTGGATGGAGGAAAACGGCGTGAGTGGTACCCTTCGGCTGTACGGCACGCCGGCGGAAGAGGGTGGCTCCGGCAAGGTGTACATGGTGCGAGCCGGACTGTTTGAGGATGTGGATTCAGTGCTGGTGTGGCACCCGTCTGACCGCAATCAATCCAACCCCGCCACTACGCTGGCCAACAAGTCTGCCAAGTTCCGGTTTCGCGGCGTGTCCTCGCATGCCGCCGTGGCCCCGGAGCGCGGGCGCTCCGCGCTGGATGGCGTGGAGGCGATGAATATCATGGCCAACATGTTGCGCGAACACATGCCACAGGAAGTGCGCATGCACTACGTGATCACCAGTGGTGGCTCGGCGCCGAACGTGGTGCCGGACTTTGCCGAATCTTTCTACTACTTGCGTCATCCCGAGGCGGCAACCCTGGAGGCGCTCTGGGAACGGCTTGTCGCAACGGCTGAAGGCGCCGCGCTGGGTACCGGCACCGAGGTGAGCTACGAGGTGATTCACGGCAACCACAGCGTGCTGCCCAACGAAACCCTGGCGAGGACCATGCACGAGCGCCTGTCGCAGGTCGGGGGTGTTCAGTACAGTGCGCGCGATCTGGCCTTCGCCAACACGCTGGCGGAGTCGCTGGCCCAGAGCGAGGCGGACCTGGCTGCCGCCGCGGCACGCATAGAACCCTTCGCACCCTCGCGGAGTATGGGCTCGACGGATGTGGGAGATGTGAGCTGGGTGGTGCCGACAACCGAGATGCGTGCGGCGACCTGGGTGCCTGGCACTTCGCCCCACACCTGGCAGGCGATTGCCGCGGGCGGCACTGATATCGGCGTCAAAGGCATGATGGTGGCGGCCAAAACCCTCGCACTCACGGCTGCGGACCTGTTCCAGCAACCGCAGCTGTTGCATGCCGCACGCAGCGAATTCGAGCAGCGTCGGGGAGCGGATTTCAGCTATCGTCCGCTGTTGGGTGATCGCGAACCGCCGCTGGACTACCGCAAGTAGCAGGCGGGTGGCTTTGGGGAATTTGGTTGCATTGGAAACCACTTTCCCCGGGCGTATACTCAGGGCCTGTCTCTGCCTGCAGGTGCCCCATGCCGAATTCCCTTTCCCTCGCGCGATTCCTGCCTTACCGCTGTAACAGCCTGGCGCGCAAAATCAGTGTTTCCCTGTCGCGTATCTACAGTGACCGCTTTGGCCTGAGCATTCCCCAGTGGCGTGTGCTGGTCACACTCGCCGAATACGGTGAGCTGCAGGCACGACAGGTCACGGAACTCACGACGCTGGACAAGGTGCAGGTCTCGCGGGCGGTCGCCGGCCTCGCGGAACGCAATCTGCTACTGCGTCGCAGTTGTGACCGCGACAGCCGGGCATCACTGCTGCGCCTCAGTGCGTCTGGTCTGGCGCTGTTTCGTCGTATCGAACCGGAGGCACTGGCCTGGGAGCAGGCGTTGCTGGCTCCCCTGCAAGCCGGGGAGCGCGACACACTGTTTAACCTGCTCGACCGACTGGATCTGCAATTGCAGGCGATGTCTCCAACCTCGGACAGCACAGAACGCCCGGAGAGTGCCGCATGACACAGGAGGAGGTGGTTGTCAGTCTGCCGACGCATCTACGGCCCTTTGTTGCGGTCCAGGACTATCGGCAGCAGTACACGGCGCAGGACCAGGCACTGTGGCGTTTCATCATGCGGCACCTGGTGCGGCAGCTGCGCGACACTGCGCATCCGGTGTATCTGGAGGGTCTCGCCAGCACCGGCATCGCACTGGACCATATTCCCTCAATCGATGAGATGAACGCCTGCCTCGAGCAGTTGGGCTGGCGCGCTGTCGTGGTCGAGGGCTTTATTCCGCCGGCCATCTTCATGGAGTTTCAGGCGCTGCGGGTGCTGGTGATTGCACTGGATATGCGCAGTGTTGAACACGTTGTTTACACCCCGGCGCCGGACATCGTGCATGAGGCGGCCGGGCATGCGCCCTTTATCGTGGATGTCGATTACGCTGAATTCCTGCAGCGCTTTGGCGAAATCGGCATGCGTGCCATCGCCTCCCGGCGCGATCACGCACAGTACGAAGCGATTCGTGAGCTCTCGATACTCAAGGAAACACCGGGCGTGGAGCCGCAACGCATCGCCGCCGCGGAGCAGGCGCTGAACGCGCTGCAGGCGGTCGAAGAGGCGCCCTCCGAGGCAGCCCTGCTGCCGCGCCTGCACTGGTGGACGGTCGAGTACGGCCTGGTCGGTGATGTTGCAGATTACCGGCTGTTCGGGGCCGGGCTGCTGTCCTCCCTGGGCGAGGGCCGCCATTGCCTGGACGACCTGCGGGTGCGCAAACTGCCGCTTACGGTGGACGCGGTGTCGCAAACCTACGACATCACCCGGGAGCAGCCACAGCTGTACGTCACTCGCAGCTGTCGGCATCTGAGCCAGGTGCTGGAAGAGTTCGCCGCGACCATGGCGTATCGCGTAGGCGGCGCAGCGGCCCTGCGTCAGGCTATTGCCGCCGGCACCGTGTGCACGGGGGAATATGACACGGGTGTTCAGGTGAGCGGCTGCTTCACGTCGGTGTTGTGCGATGCGGTTGGCAAGGCGGTTTATATGCAGTGTGTGGGGCCGACCCAGATCGCTTTCCAGGGCGCGGAGATCTATGGACACGGCACGACAACGCACGCCGAGGGCTTTGGCTCGCCGATTGGCAAGCTGAAGGACTTCACCCGTTGTCTGTCCGAGTACTCGGTGGATGAGCTGAAGGCGCACAACATACGCATTGGAAAGCCGGTTTGCCTGGAGTTTCTGTCGGGCATCACCGTGCGCGGATACCTGCAGGATGTGCTGCGGCAGGAACACCGCAATCTGCTGCTCAGCTTCAGCGACTGCACGGTGACCGACCTGCAGGGTGAAGTGCTGTTCGAGCCGGCATGGGGGCGTTACGACATGGCGGTGGGCGGAGCAATCTGCTCGGTGTTTGGCGGCAGCGCGGACCGCGCTAAGTATCCGCTCTACCAGCCCGTCAGCAGTGCGCGTTCCCCGCGCGCAACGCCCGATGCCGAACTTGAGGCAGCCTACCACGCGGTGGCGACTCTGGCGCTGGGTGCTGATCAGGCCCCGGTGGTCAGGGCACTCGATGCCCGGCCTGAGGACTGGCTGCTGCGGGCAGAGGTGTTGGCCCTGGGTGACCGCGCCCCTGCGACCCTGGCGCAGCGTGCGCGTCGCGAACTACGCGACATCGGCGCCGCGCATCCGGAGCTCCAGGAGGTCCTCGCACTGGTCTCCTAGCGGATCGGCGATGGTGCCTGTCCGTGGGCTGCGCCGCCTGCAGGGCATGCATCCCGGCGAGGCTTACCGTACTATACCGGCTCGCCTGAAATGACCGCCCGGAGAGGACCGATGTCCCTGGATTTTGACAGTGCACGATTACCCAACCCCTGGTTCACCGAGGAGCACGAAGCCTGGCGCACGCAGCTGCGCCGTTTTATCGACAGTGAAATCATGCCCTTTGCCGATGATTGGGACGAGGCGGGCGAGATTCCGGCAGCGCTCTGGCCCAAGGCCGCGGCTGTGGGGTTGCTGGGGCTGGGCTATCCGGAAGCCTATGGGGGCACCAGTGAGGGTATCGACAGCTGGCACGCGTGGATCACCCAGGAGGAACTGGCGCGTATCGGTGCCGGCGGTATCCCTGCCAGTCTCATGGTGCACGGTATTGGCCTGCCGCCGGTAATCCACTGGGGCTCCGAAGAGATGAAACAGCGGGTGGCTCCGCCGGTGCTGGCCGGCGAGAAGCATATCGCCCTGGGGATTACTGAACCCGGAGGCGGCTCCGATGTGGCCAGCCTCACCACAACGGCGGTGCGCGACGGCGACGTCTACGTGGTTAACGGCTCCAAAACCTACATTACCGGGGGCATGCGCGCCGACTGGGTGTCCACCGCGGTGCGCACGGGTGGCGAGGGTGGCAAGGGCGTCTCCATGCTGCTCATTCCCACAAACGCAGAGGGTTTCAGCCGCACCCCGCTGAGCCGCAAGCAGGGCTGGTGGGCATCGGACACGGCAACCCTGTATTTTGACAACGTGCGGGTGCCCGCAGACCAGCTGATCGGGCCGGAAAACCAGGGTTTCTGGGTTATCATGACCAATTTCAACGGCGAACGCATGGCGATGGCCGCCGGCATGGAAGCGATGGCACGTGTTTGCCTGGAAGAGGCAGTGGCCTGGGCCCGCGAACGCCGTACCTTCGGCAAGCGCCTGGCGGATCACCAGGTCATTCGCCACAAGATTGCGCAGATGAAGCAGAAGATCAACGCCACCCAGGCGTATATACGCTTGTGCTATGAAACGATTGAAGCGGGCACCGCGAACCCGGGTGATATCGCCCTGCTCAAGGTGCAGGCCAGTGAGACGGTGGAGTTCTGTGCCCGCGAGGCGATGCAGATCCTCGGTGGCATTGGCTACATGCGCGGTAGTCGCGTCGAGCGGATATACCGTGAGGTTCGGGTCAATGCCATCGGCGGCGGCTCGGAAGAGATCATGCGTGACCTGGCGGCGCGCCAGTACGGAGTCTGAGATGAAGTTATGGCACTGCGGTGGCGCCCGCTCACTGCGTCCCCTGTGGACGCTGGAAGAGCTGGGGCTGGACTATGAGCTGGAGGTGCTGCCGTTCCCTCCGCGGGTGATGCAGCCGGATTACCTCAAAGTGAACAGCCTGGGCACGGTGCCCTATTTTGTCGACGGCGATACCGTGATGACGGAATCGGTGGGGATTTGCCAGTATCTGGTAGACCGCTACGAGGATCGGGGCCTGGGCCTGCGCCCGGAGCATCCCGAGTACGGCGCCTACCTGAATTGGCTGCACCACAGCGATGCCACGCTCACGTTTCCCCAGACCATCGCCCTGCGCTACTACTTTTTTGAGCCTGATCCGGCGAAGCGCGCGGTAGCGGATGACTACGCGAAGTGGTTTCGGGCCCGCCTGCGGCGCCTCGATGAGTGCCTCGAGCGCCAGGCGTACCTGGTGGCGGAGCGCTTTACCGTGGCGGATATCGCCATCGGCTATGCACTGTATCTGGGTCAGATGCTGCACCTGGACAAATATTACAAACCCGCCACGGCAGACTATCTGCAGCGGCTGATGGCGCGCCCGGGCTTCCAGCGCGCGAATGCCCACGCGGAACCCCTGGTCCTGCCCGATGTGGTTTGAGAGCCGACTGTTGACGAGGAGTACGCTGTGAGTCAGGTGAGTGATCGGGAAAAGGCAGAGTTTCGGCAGCAGGTGGGAGCGTGGATGCAGGCCAACCGCCCGGCGGATCCCGGGTTCCTGCTGCCGCAATCCTTTATGGAGGTCGGCAGCGAGCAGCAGCTGGAGTTCCTCCGTGAGTGGCAGCACAAGGTGTGGTCGGCCGGGTATCTGGGCATGGCCTGGCCGCGGCAATACGGCGGGCAGGGCGTGGATCCCGTCTACCAGTCCATCGCCGATCAGGAGATGCGTCGCCATGGCGTTCCCATCTGCTTCAACGTGATCGGCCTGGGCTGGGCCGGGCCGCTGATCAACGACATCGGTACGGAAGCCGAGAAAGCGCGCTACCTGAGAGGCATTCTCTCGGGTGAGGACATCTGGTGCCAGGGGTTTTCCGAGCCGGACCACGGTTCCGACCTCGGCAGCGCGCAGTTGCGGGCCCGGCGGGAAGGTGATGAATACGTGCTCAATGGCACCAAAATCTGGACCACCATGGGCAACTTCGCGAAATACATGATCCTGCTCGCGCGCACCAATCCGCAGGCGGAGCGCAAGTACGATGGGCTGTCGTTCTTCCTGGCGCCGATGCAGGTACCGGGTATCGACCCGCGGCCGATACGCAAGCTCACCGGGGAATACGGGTTTACCGAAACCTTTTTCACCGACGCGCGCATCCCCGCCAGCTGTCTGATGGGGGAGGAGGGGCAGGGCTGGAAAATCGCCATGCGCACGCTGCAATACGAGCGCGGCGCGGAAGCCGGTGCGGCGGGTGGTCTGGCCTTTGTGCGCATTGCGATCGACGACATGATTGCCGAACTGGCGGACGTCGAGCGCGACGGCGAACCCGCACTGCAGGACCCTGCGGTGCGCGACCAGCTTGTACAAATGATCATGGAGGAGAAAGCGGTGGTGCTGTGTGACCGGCGTGCCGCTATACCGGCCCTGACCACGGACTACCCCTTCTCGCTGCCACTCTCGAACAAGCTGCGTTTCACCGAGAGCACCCGGCGCATGCGCCAGATGGCCATCAACCTGCAGGGCGCGGACGGTGGCCTGTATGTGGGCGACGCGGCGGCGCGCCAGGGCGGCTTCTGGCAGCGGGCCTACCTGAACAGTTTTTCCGCCACCATCGGCGGCGGCACCAGCCAGGTGCAGGCCAATATCATTGCAGAGCACATCCTGGGTTTGCCCAAGTAAGGAGAGAACGGTGTCGGTGATTGGGAATACAGCGCTGGATTTCACTGACGACCAGGCGATGATCCTGGATGTGGCCCGGGGTTTCTGTGCCGACAGGTCACCGCTGGAACGCGTGCGGGACTTGCTGGAATCAGACCTCGGCTACGATCCTGCGGTCTGGGGCGAGATGGTCGGCATGGGCTGGCCGGGGATGGCTCTGCCAGAAGCCGTAGGCGGTTCAGGGCTGGGCGTGTCGGTGGCGGTTCCCGTGTGCGAGGCGCTGGGGCGGTCCCTGCTGGGCGGCCCCCTGCTGGCTACGCTGCTGGCGGGCCAGCTCTTGTTGCGCGCCAGCGCGGGACGTGACGGCAGCGCTGTGCTGGCGGCGATTGCCGCCGGGGCGCCGGCCACCATCGCCTTGCTGGATAACGCCGACTGGGGCACTGAGCAGATCCGCTGTGAACTGGGCAGCGACGGCGTCCTGCGTGGGGTCAAGCAGCAGGTCATGGAAGCCGCCGCCGCGGAGTGGTTGGTGGTCGTGGCGCAGGAGCAGGGAGAGCCCGTGCTGGCGGTGGTGCCGGCGGCGGCCGTTGCGCCGGCAGCGCGGCGCGACCACGTACTGATCGATGCCACGCGTCGCGCCCAGACCATCGACTTCAGCGGCGTGCAGGTTGCAGGGGACGCTGTGCTGCGCGGCCCCGACGTTGCCCGCGCACTGCGGGATGTGCGTCTTCTCGGGGGGTTGTTGTTGGCGGCGGAAGCCGCTGGCAGCGCTGCCAGCTGCCTGGACACAACGGTGGAGTACCTGAAGACCCGTACACAGTTCGGCAAACTGATAGGCTCCTACCAGGCGCTCAAGCACCCCTGCGTCGAGATTCTGATGGCGCTGGATGCCACCCGGTCGTTCGTCTACCACGCGGCCACCCTGGTGGATGATGCGCCGCTGGATGGGGATGCGGAAATCGCCTGTCGCATGGCGAAGGCGCAGGCCACAGAAACGCTGAAATACGCCGGCGATCGAGCGGTGCAGTTCCACGGCGGCATGGGCTTTACCTGGGAGTGCGACGCGCAGCTCTATGTGCGCCGCGCGCAATGGGTGCAACAGGCCTTCGGCGATGCGCAGCATCACCGGAAAAGGCTCGCGCGGCTGCTGCTTGATCGCTGAATCCGGTCTGTCTGGCTTCTGCCCGATCTCCCGTCAGTCCGGGGGCCACATCACTGCGTATCAGGCCCATGGGTAAACGTAAGCCAACGTCATCTCTACGCAGCGGCGGTCTGGGTCGTGGTCTGTCCATGTCGTTGGCCGGTTTGCGCGCCGGCGGTGCGTTCGCCCTCGATGGCGCGCTTACCCGGCTCCGTGCCGGCGGAGAACAGCAGCCCGATGCGGGAGACTCGGAGTTCCTGCGCCGTGAGGCGCGTCGCTTCGTCGCCGAGTTGGGTCGCCTGAAGGGCACCTACGTGAAAATCGGGCAGATGTTCGCACTGCTCGGCGAGCACTTTCTGCCGCGTGCCCTGACCGAGGCCCTGCAGGAGCTCAACGCCGCCACCCAGCCGCTACCCTGGTCCGAGATTGGCCCTGCGCTGCGCGACAGCCTGGGCGCCCGCCTTGACGAACTCGATGTGGAACAGGAAGCCCTCGCTGCCGCCTCGCTGGCGCAGGTGCACCGGGCCACGGTGCGGGCCACAGGCGAGCGGATCTGTCTCAAGGTACAGTACCCGGGCCTGCGCGATGTGATTGACAGCGATTTCGATACGGTCGTGCGCATGCTGCTGCTGGCGCGCTGGCTGCCTGCCGGACGTCAGCTGGATGACTGGCTGGAGGCGATGCGGCTGCACCTGCACCATGAAATCGACTATGAGCGCGAGGCGCGCCTCGGCGATGCCATGGCACAGCACGTGCAGGGTGCGGCTGCGGCTGCGGCTGCGAACGCCTGCCGCTACCATGTGCCCCGTCGCTACGCGCGCTACTGCGCGGCAGACGTACTGGCGCTGGAATACATCGAAGGGCACCTGGTCACGGATACTGCGATCAGCGAACTGCCGCAGCGCCGACGTAATGCGCTCGGGCGCGCCATGCTGGATCTGTTTTTCCGCGAACTCTACGCCTGGGGCCTGCTGCAGACGGATCCGAACTTCGGCAACTACCTGATCCGCAGCGGGCCACGCAGCGACCAGCTGGTGTTGTTGGATTTTGGCTCGACACTCGAATGCGAGGCCACGTTTCTGCAGCACCTCGGGGGGGCCATTGCCGCCGGCCTGGAACAGGATCGCACGGCGCTGCTGGAAAGCCTCGTGGGCCTGGGATGCCTGAACGCGCGCAGTAGCGCCTATGCCCGCGATACGTTCACCGATTTCTGTTTTGCCTTGCTCGAGCCCCTGCGTTCCCCTGCACAGCTGCCCGCGGAGTACCTCAACGCGGACGGAGATTATTGCTGGGGCCGCTCCCAGTTGTTGCGCCGCGCAGGAAAACGCGCCGCCAGTTCTGCTGCGTCGCTGGATTTTGCCACGCCCTCCCGGGATTTCGCCCTCATTGCCCGCAAGCTCACAGGCGTTTTCACGTTCATCGCGGTACTTGACGCACAGTTTAACGGACACGATCTGGCCGCCGGGCATATTGCGCGCTGGCGGGAGGCAGGCTGATGGCAGAGCGCGACAAGGAACGTCCGGTTCCCGCCGGTCGCCTGCGGCGCCTGGCGGGTATGGCGCGACTTGCCGGCGGCGTGGCCGGTGGCATGCTGGCGGAGGGTGAGCGGCAGCTGCGCGCCGGCAAGCGGCCCAAAATGCGCGACATGCTGCTGACCCCGGGCAACGCGCGTCGCGTAACCCGCGAGCTGTCGCGCATGCGCGGCGCAGCCATGAAGCTGGGGCAGATCCTGTCCATGGATACCGGGGACTTTCTGCCCCGGGAGCTCGCCGAGATTCTTGCACGTCTGCGCGCGGACGCCGATGCCATGCCGCGATCACAGCTGGAGGCAGCATTGCAGAGTGCGTACGGCAAGCGCTGGGATCCTGCTCTCTACGATTTCCAGTGGCAGCCGCTGGCAGCAGCCTCCATCGGCCAGGTACACCGTATTCGGGCGCCGGACGGCCGTCCGGCAGTGCTGAAGATCCAGTATCCCGGTGTGGCGGACAGTATTGAGAGTGATGTCGACAACATCGCCAGCCTGCTGCGAGTGTCGGGACTGCTGCCGCGGCATCTGGACGTTGAGCCGCTGTTGGCGGATGTGCGTGTGCAGTTGCGGGAAGAGGCCGATTACCTGCGCGAGGCGAAATTCCTGCAGCGTTTTCGCGACGCGCTGTCTGAGGACACCAGGTTTGTGCTGCCTGAAGTGCTGCCCGACCTGACGCGGCGCACGGTTCTGGCCATGACCTATGTGGCGGGCGAGCCTATCGAGACCCTGGCGCTACAGCCCGCAGCGGAACGCGACCGGGTGATGACGGCGCTGCTTGAGCTACTGCTGACGGAGCTTTTCTCCCTGCGTCTGGTGCAGACAGACCCGAATTTTGCCAATTACCGGTACCGGGACAGCGACGGCGCGATCGTGCTGCTCGACTTTGGTGCCACGCGGCGCTTTCGCGCCGGTTTCGTGCGGGATTACGGCAAGCTGGCAGCGGCGGCCATGGCGGAGGACCGGGAAGGGCTGGCGCGTGCGGCACAGCGCGTCGGCTACGCCATGGGTGACCCCGGTTCGCATTACCGCGAGCTGGTGCTGGACATGCTCTTGCTGGCGCTGGAGCCGCTGCGGCACCCCGGTGCCTACGATTTTGGCGCGTCGGACATGCCGGCACGGCTGACGGAATTGGGCCAGTCTGTCACCGGGTTTCGCGATTTCTGGCAGGCGCCGCCGACGGATGCCATTTACTTCCACCGCAAGCTGGGCGGTTTGTTCATGCTGGCACATCGGCTGGGTGCGCGTGTCGATGTGGGCGCGCTGATGGCGCGGCACACTGGCACAGCCTAGGGGCTGGGGGCGTGATCCTGGCGCACACCACCGAGCCAGGTGGCGCTCACCGCAAGCGCATCGTCAAGAAGGGTCATGTCCGCCCGGGCGCCCGCAGTGAGGTGGCCCCGCGAGGCATCGCCCAGCAGTTGCGCCGGGTAGCATGACGCCATGCGCAGGCATTCATCCAGTGTCAGCCCGACAACCTGGTGACAGTAGCGTACCGCGTCCACAAGGCCGATGGCGCTGCCGGCAAGAGCGCCTTCCGCGTTGACCAGTCTGCCTTCATGCTCCTCGATGCGCTCGCCATACAGCGTGAACCAGCGTAGTTCGCTACCCACGGTCGCCATGGCATCGCTGACCAGGAACAGGCGCCCGGGCCCGGCACAGCGCTGTGCGAGGCGAATGCTGGCAGGATGTACGTGGTGGCCATCGGCAATGATGCCCAGCCAGTCCGTGAGGCTTTCCAGCGCTGCTCCGGTGACGCCGGGTTCCCGTGCCAGCAGTGGACTCATGGCATTGAACAGGTGGGTGAAACCGCTGAGTCCTTCGCGCCGTGCTGCCTGCACCACCTCGTAACCGGCATCGCTGTGGCCGGCGAACACGGTTACACCGGCCTCGCACAATGTGCGGATTTGCCCCGGGGCCATAATTTCGGGTGCGACGGTGAGCAGGCAGCGCAGGTCTGACAGGCTGCACAGCCAGTCGATATCCGCCTGCGTGCAGCGCCGCAGGCGATCGCCGCGGTGCGTACCGCGCCGCGTTGCAGCGAAAAAGGGCCCTTCGATGTGCAGCCCGAGTACGCTCGCTGCAGCGGGGTTGTCGCCCGCCTGAACGGTGCGCACCGCGTCGGCGCCTGCGCGCAGAACGTCGGGCGCGTCACTGAGCAGGGTGGGCAGCACGGCGGTGGTGCCGTAGCGGCAATGGCTCGTGGCTATCTGCAGCAGGCTGTCCACGGTGGGCGCGTTGTTGAACTGCACGCCGCCACCGCCGTTGACCTGAAGGTCGACAAAGCCGGGCACCAGCATGCCATCGGGTACGGTCTCGCGGGGCAGCTCGGGGGGCAGGCTGGCAATCGGCACCCGGTTGACGATGCGCTCTCCCGCGAGCAGCAGGGCACTGTCTTCATGCCAGCGCTCGCCGTCAAACAGGCGGGATACGCAGATCGCGCGATCGGTGCTGAAAGTGTTCATGCGGTGCGCTCCTGTCCCTGTTACGCCCCGAAATTTGAGCGTCGGTGTGCGCGAAACTAGCGTACATTAGTGTTATGCTCACAGCCACCCGGCGACGCCGTTAGCGCGTAATCTCAACCCATAATAAGAGGTTTTGCATGCCCTCACGTACTGTTCTCGCGGCGTCCCTGTGCATTGTGCTGGCTGCCTGTTCCGACTCCAGCGACCAGATTGCGCCACCGCCTCCGCCACCTGAAGCGGAACTCACCTATTCTGCTGAAATCCGCCGCACTGAGTATGGCATACCGCACATCCGTGCAGAGGATTGGGGCAGCCTGGGCTACGGCTTCGGTTACGCCTACGCGCAGGATAACTACTGCGTAGCGATGCGTGAAATTGTCTTTGCCGCCGGCCGCTCAGCAGAGCTCATGGGGGAAGAGATGGGCAATGTCGAATCGGACTTCCTGTTTCGCTTTCTCAACGGTGACAAGGACGCTTTCGCCGAGGAGTTTGTCTCGGCCCTGCCACAGTTTGCCCGTGATCTCGCCGAGGGCTACAGCCGGGGCATGAATCGCTACCTGGAAGAAACCGGTCTCGATAACCTGCCCGAAGGCGATTATGGCTGTCGCAACGCCGACTGGGTATACCCCATCGACAGTGTGGACCTGTTCCTGTTCCTGCGCCGAGAGGCGCTGCGTGGCAGCTCGGAGCAGGGTTTGTTCCGGCGCGCGATTCTGGCCACCACAGGCCCTGATGAAGGTGCCGCACCCGCCCCTGATGCGCTGGACGATGCCGTGCGCGCGCTGCAGGATGCCGCCGTAGCGCTGCGCGATATTGACCGCGGCAGCAACGGTTTGGCCCTGGGTCGCGATGCCACCCGCAGTGGCAAGGGCATGTTGTTGGGAAATCCGCACCAACCCTGGTTCGGCAGCGGTGCCTGGTATCAGGCTCATCTGACGCTGCCGGGGGTGTACGATGTCGCCGGTGCTGCACTGCACGGCTTCCCCTTTATCGGTATTGGTTTCAACCGGGACGTGGCATGGACGCATACGGTGTCACTGGCCAACCGCTTCAGTCTCTACGAACTGAAGCTCAACCCCGACAACCCGCTGCAGTATGACTACGACGGTGAATGGCGAGACATCGTACCGCAGACCGTGACCATCCAGGTGCGCCAGCCTGATGGCAGCCTGCAGGATCGTGAGCAGGTCTTCTATGTGTCGCACTATGGCCCGGTGGTTAACCTGAAGGGGGTGACGTCGCTGTTGGACGGCTGGCCGATGTTCAACGGCTCTGTACTTGCGTTTCGCGATGCCAATATCCTCACCGGGATTCGCGGTATAGAACAGTGGATCACCAAGGGGCAGGCGGGCTCAATCGAAGAGTACGTTGATGCCCTCCAGAGCATCGGTAATCCGGTGTTCCATGAACTGGCGGCTGACCGGGCGGGCCAGGCGTTCTACGGCGAGCTGTCAGCGGTGCCCTTTGTCACCCAGGCCCAGCTCGATCGCTGTATCAACGGTGTGGTCGGGCCCCTGCTGGCGGCTGCGACCACCAACGTCATCCTATCGCTGGACGGCTCCGATCCGGCCTGCGAGTGGGGTACGGACCCCGAAGCCCCACCGGGCAGCAACCTGTACGGTGGCTCCAGCCTGCCGCAGCTGCTGACCACAGACTATGTAGGCAACAGCAACAACAGTTACTGGCTGTCCGATGCCAACAACCCCCTGGAGGGCTTCCCGGTCATCATGGGGCCAGTCGGGTATGAGCGGCAGCAGCAGTTCCTGCGCACCCGCATTGGCCACATCATGGTGGAGGAGCGCAAGCAGGCCACCGATGGTCTGGATCCGGAGCCGCTGTTCAACCTGGAAACCCTCAAGGGCCTGATGTACGCAAACCGCGTTTATGGTGCGGAGGTCGTGCTGGATGACGTGCTGGCCATTTGCGCCACTGAGGCTGCCGCGCCGGTCCTGCAGGCCTGCAACGTCCTTGCCGGCTGGGATCGCCGGGTCAACGTGGACAGCCGGGGTGCACAGATTTTCACCGAGTTCTGGAAAGAGATCAGCGATGAACTCGGCAACAGGTTCCAGAACATTGTACAGAGTGACGAGTTCTGGGCAGTGGATTTCAATCCGGAGGATCCGCTTAACACGCCATCCGGCATTGACCTGGGCGTACCGGCCAACAGCGCGCGGGTGGTCAATGCACTGGCCGTGGCGGGCGAGAGGCTGGCAGCGGCCGGTGTGCCGCTGGACGCGCCCTGGGGCGAGGTGCAGGTACTGGAACGCAACGGTGTGCGTGTGCCTATCCACGGTGGCTCGGGCACCATGGGCGTGTATGGGGCCATCAGTGCGGCCTTGCGCGACACCGGCTATGTCAATCCGGGCAGCGGCAATTCCTATATCCAGGCGGTAACCTGGGACGATTCGGATTGCCCCATTGCCGATGTGATCCTGGTTCCCTCGCAGTCCACCAATCCCGAATCGCCGCACTTTGCCGACCAGACCGAGCTCTATGCGAACAAACAGTGGGTGCGCTTCCCCTACTGCGAAGCGGATATCGCCGCCCAGCAGATTGGGGAGACATTGATTCTGCAGGAATAGCCCCGGAGCGCATCCGGGCGTGGTCCGTGCGCCACCCGGGTGCGTATAGTGTGCATGCCTGCATCGCGCCTTGTTCTCGTGCTGGGAGACCAGCTGTCCCTCGCCAACCCCGCTATCGCCAGCGCTGATCCCGGGGAGGATCTGTTGTTGCTGGCGGAAGTCGCTGAGGAAGCGAGTTACGTGCCACACAACCGGCACAAGATCGCGCTGATTTTCTCTGCGATGCGGCATTTTGCCGAGGAGCTGCGGGCGCGCGGTTTTCAGGTGCACTACATTCGCCTCGCGGACGGCGTGCCCTCCCTGCAGGCGGCGCTGGCGCAGGTGATGGAGCGCCACCCCTGCGCAACTGTGCGGGTCTGCGAGCCCGGTGAGTACCGGCTGCGCTTGGCCATGGCCGGGTGGCCGCAGGCGCTGGGTATCGAGCTGGAAATGCTGGAAGACAGCCGGTTTCTGGCCAGTCATGGCGAGTTTCGTGCATGGGCGCAGGGCCGCAAGCAGCTGCGGATGGAATACTTCTACCGTGACATGCGGCGCCGCTACGGCGTATTGCTGGAAACGGATGGGCAACCCGCGGGTGGTCGCTGGAACTACGATCAGGAAAACCGCGTTGGCTGGCGCCAGCAGCGCGAGATCCCGCAACGCCGCAGGCTTCAACAGTCTGCCCTGACCCGCGAGGTGCTCGCCGAGGTGGCAGAGGCTTTTCCCAGCAATCCCGGCGATCTGCAGCAGTTCAACTACGCCTGCACGGCCACAGAGGCCCGTAGCGAGTTCGACTGGTTTTTGCGGCACGCGTTGCCCGATTTCGGTAGGTATCAGGATGGGCTGACAGAGGCGTCGCCCTGGCTGTTTCACAGCAAGATTTCCATGTACCTGAATATCGGCCTGCTGGAGCCGCTGGAGCTGTGTCGCGATGTGGAGCAGGCGTGGCACGACGGCCACTGCGGTCTGTCTGCCGCGGAGGGCTTCATCCGCCAGATTCTCGGTTGGCGGGAATATGTGCGGGGCGTGTACTGGCTGCTGATGCCGGACTACGCCGAGGGTAACGGCCTGGACGCCCGGACGCCGTTGCCGGCGTTTTTCTGGAATGCTGAAACTGACCTGCGGTGTTTACAGCGCGCATTGGAACAGAGCCTTGATCTCGGTTACGCCCACCACATACAGCGTCTGATGGTCATCGGCAACTTCGCCCTGCTGGCAGGCCTGGACGTGAAGGCAGTGTGCGAGTGGTATCTGGCCGTCTACGTGGACGCCTTTGAATGGGTGGAACTGCCCAACACCCTGGGTATGGCCCTGCATGCCGATGGGGGTGTCATGGCCAGCAAGCCCTATGCGGCCAGTGGTAAATATATCCAGCGCCAGGGTGACCATTGCAAGGAGTGTCGCTACGCACCCTCACGCATGACTGGAGAGGGCGCCTGCCCCTACAACGCGCTGTACTGGCGTTTTATCGACCGCCACCTGGATGCGTTGTCGGAGAACCCGCGCATGGGCCTGATCACGGCGAACTGGCGCAAGCGCAGTGCCGCGGATCGCGAGGCTATCGTCGCCTGGGCCGATCAGGCTCTGCAGCAGCTGGTGGGTCCGCCAGACTGACGCTGTTGCGCCGGCTTGCGCAGCGTCGGGAGCAGTAGCGAACCTGTTCCCAATTGAGGCGCCAGCGCGCTCGCCACTGGAACGGCCTCGCACACACCGGGCACAGTTTGCTGGGGCGCTCAGCCCGGCCCACGGTCGCCCTCCGGTGCAGTCGGCATCAGGGGCCAGTCGGCGGCATCGGTCACGTACAGCGGCTGTTTTGGCCGCTGTCCGCCCCATTTGGTCGTGAAAAGCCCCTCCGGGTCGTGCTCTGCCGCCTGCTTCGCCTGGTTGAAGCGGCGCCCACCGCGCGGGTCGCAGCCGACTCCGGCGATGTACTGCCAATTGCCGTAGTTACTGCCCACATCGTAGTCGATGAGGTGCTTCTCAAAGAACGCGGCGCCGTAGCGCCAGTCCAGTCCCAGCTCGTGGATCAGGCAGCTGGCGCTGATCTGCCGACCGCGGTTACTCATCCAGCCGGTCGCCAGCAGCTGGCGCTGCAGTGCGTTGACCAGCGGAAAGTCAGTATCACCCTGGCACCAGCGGGCAAAGGCCCTTGGATCGAAGGTGCAGAAGCGATTGTTGCGCCCGGTTCCGAGTCCCTCAAATCGAAACAGCAGCTGCCGGTCCTCCAGGGCGCGCCAGTGAAAAAACTCACGCCAAAGCAGTTCAACGACCAGCCAGTGTGTAGACTCGTTGGCCCCCTGCGCGGCCTCGAAACGGTACACGGCGTGCGCGACTTCCCGCGGAGAGAGCGCGCCTCCGGCCAGCCAGGGCGAGAGGGTGCTGGAACCGGTCAGTGGATCCAGGCAATTCCGGGTTTCCTTGTAGCATGCGAGGGCCTGCTCACCGAACGTGAACTGCTGCAGTCTGCGTTGCCCGGCGCGGCTGCCACCGCGCAGCGGCAGGGCGGTGTGCGGCGCAACGGGTGCAGCGGGCAGCGGGGCGAAGGTCAGGCCCGCAGGTGGGGGCGGCAGTTGACCAGGGGCTTCCAGAGGGTGATCGACGGTCAGCGCTTCGACCGCCCTGCGAAACGGTGTGAACTGCATGGGCAGGTCTTCCAGTGCAAAGGGCAGTTGCTGGCGCCGGAACAGGGTGTTGCCACCGTGCACCTGCAACGGAATCGACAGGCGCTGGCGCACGCGCTCCAGCTGCTGATCCTCATACACGCCAGCGCAACGGCTGGTACCTACCCGGTCAATACGCCACTGGCGCACCAGCTCGGGCAACAGGGTCTCCGGCTGACCCTGGAGCACCAGCACGTCCTGCCCGAGGGGGCCGAGCTGTTCCCGCAGGTCCTGCAGGTGCTCCAGCGTGACACGCTGGCGCTGCTTGCCAATGCCGCGCAGATTGCACCACGGCCGGGGCTCCTGCCATATGTAGATCAGCAGGAGCTCTGTGGCTTCCGCATGGGCCATGAGCCCCGGGTTGTCCTGCAGACGCAGGTCGTTCTGTAGCCAGTAGAGTTCGCGCATGGTTCCGCCGTCTGGGTCTGTTCCCTGTGTACGCAGGCGGGGTCTACGCAGATTGAAAGCCTCTTCTGCACGTCTTGTCCGGGGCCTGCAGTGCAGGTCCGGGATACCGTGGTGGCCGCCATATTTGCTTTTTCGCGGCTGGTGTTGGGCTATCGGCTGGTATACGCTGCCGCGCAGGTTTGAATCCCCTCTGGAGCCCGTATGCCTGCGACCAACGCCCTTCTGCAACCCATCAACCTCGGTGGGCTTGCGCTGCGTAACCGGGTCGTGATGGCACCAATGACCCGCAATTTTTCCCCGGGGAATGTCCCGGGGGACGCGGTGGTAGAGTACTACCGTCGTCGTGCCGAGGGCGGTACAGGCCTGATTATTACCGAGGGTACCTGCGTGGGCCACATCGCGGCCAACGGCTACCCGGATGTACCCTATTTCCACGGTGAGGCGCCCCTGGCGGGCTGGCGGCGGGTTGCCGACGCCGTCCACGCCGAGGGTGGAAAAATAGCGCCGCAGCTGTGGCACGTGGGTGGCATGCGCAGCGCCGGAGTGATGCCCGAGGGCGATGTGCCGGGCTACACGCCCTCAGGTATGAATGTCCCGGGCAGGGTGAACCGGCATGCGATGACGCAGCAGGACGTCGACGACGTGGTTGCCGCATTCGCGCGGGCTGCTGCGGACGCCAAGGCCTGTGGTTTCGACGCCGTCGAGCTGCACGGCGCCCACGGGTACCTGATCGACCAGTTTTTCTGGGAGGGTACCAATCAGCGCGAGGATGCCTATGGTGGCAGCCTGGCAAAGCGTTCCCGCTTTGCGGTAGACATCATCCAGGCGGTGCGCCGCGCTGTCGGGGACGGCCTCCCGATCATCTTCCGCTTCTCGCAGTGGAAACAGCAGGATTTCAGCGCACGGCTGGTCAAGGGTCCCGCTGAGCTCGATGAGTTTCTGGCGCCGTTGACAGCGGCGGGCGTGGATATCTTTCACTGCTCGACGCGTCGCTTCTGGGAGCCGGAGTTCGCAGGCTCCACGCTCAACCTGGCCGGCTGGACCCGTAAACTCACTGGCAAGCCGACCATTACCGTGGGCAGTGTTGGCCTCAACGCGGACTTCATACCCAAACCCGGTGAAACCACGTTCCGGGAAGCGGAGCCTGCCAGTCTCGACGAGTTGTTGCGGCGGCTGGATGCGGGCGAGTTCGATTTGGTGGCAGTCGGCCGGGCGTTGATCGCCAACCCCGACTGGGTACAGCATGTCGCCGCGGACAACCTGGCGCAGGTGCGTGCCTTTCGTAAAGAAGATCTTGCAAGCCTCGCGTGAGGGGGATGCGCTATGTATAAAACCATTATTGTCGTTGATGAAGACGATTTCGCCCTGGCCTCGGATGAACTGGAAGTGGTCTCCTTCGAGCGCTACCTGGTCGACTTCCCCAAGCGCAATGAGCCCAAGACCCGCCTTATCAATCTGTGTGACACCGAGTACTACCTGAGCCGGGGATATTATTGTTCCCTGCTCGCGGAAGCGCGCCAGCACAAGGTGTTGCCCAGCGTCAGTGCAATCAACGATTTGCGTGACCTGACACTGGGGCCGGATGACGACGTCAATCTGACGGCATTTGACGTGGCCTCCCTGCAGGAAGGCGAGACGCGGGAGTTTCTCGCCTATTTTGGCTGGACCGAGGATGAGCGCTGGCGCAAGTCCGTGCGCAATCTGTTTGAGCGCTACCCGGCACCGATACTGCGGTTTCGTCTGGCGCTGGAGAACGGCAGCCCCCGCCTGACCGTGCGCCGCCACGGATACACACACCTTACCGATGTCGAGCGCGGCCTGTTCCAGCAGCGCCTGAAGACCTTTACCGAACAGGTGTGGCGTACCTCGTCGAATCGCAAGCCCCTGCGCTGGGATCTGGCAATTCTGGTCAACCCCGACGAGGCCATTCCGCCCAGCGATGCCGAGGCGATCAAGCGCTTTATCAAGGCCGCGGCGAAGCTGGGAATGCACGCAGAAACCATCACCGCACAGCAGGCCGGCCAGATCGCGCAGTACGATGCGCTGTTTATCCGCGAGACGACGGCAATTGACCACCATACTTACCGGCTGGCGCGCAAAGCAGAGCGTGAGGGCCTCGTGGTGATTGATGACTCGGCGTCGATTCTGCGCTGCTGTAACAAGGTGTTCCTGCACGACGCGTTCAGCTATCACCGGGTGCCCTCCCTGAAAACGCGCACGGTGATTGGTACGTCGGAAGCCGAGCTGGATGAGATCGAAGCCCAGTTCAGTTACCCCTGCATTCTGAAGTTGCCCGAAGGCGCCTTCTCCAAGGGCATCTACAAGGTCGCAAACCGGGAGGAACTGGCCCACCGGCTGCGGGAATTGCTCAGTAATACTGCGCTGGTGCTGGTGCAGGAGTACATGTACACCGATTTCGACTGGCGTGTGGGAGTGCTCGCAGGACGGGCTATCTATGCCTGCCGTTACCACATGGCGCGGGATCACTGGCAGATCTACAACCACGGCGCGAAACGCTTTTCCTCAGGTGGTTTCGAAACCCTGCCCACCTTCGAGGTCCCCAAAGTGGTGCTGGACGCGGCCCTGAAGGCATCGCGTGTGGTCGGCAAGGGGTTATACGGCGTGGATATCAAACAGAAGGGGCAACAGGTCTACGTGATGGAGGTGAATGATAACCCCAGCATTGAGCACGACGTGGAGGATGCCTATCTCGGCAAGGAACTGTACATGTTGATCATGGCAGAGTTTCAGCAGCGTCTGGAGCAGCGCGGCCGGTGAGTGCCCTAGTCGTCCACACGGCCGAGGCCACGCCGCTCGTCGACCCGCAACTGTTCGTACGCATTGCCGGAGACCTGCGTGATCGCGGCTACAGCGTCTGCCCGGGCGCCTTGCCGCTGGCGCTTGCCGGGGGCCTGCTGGACCACCTGCATACGATGAGCGCAGCGCGTTTCACTGCGGCCGGCGTTGGACGCGAGAACGACCACACACTGAACAGTTTCGTGCGCACCGATGCGATCTGCTGGATCAACGGCGAGTCATCCGCCGGGCGGGCGTGGTTGGCGTGGGCCGAGGCACTGCGTGAATCCTTGAACCGGGAGCTGTTACTCGGCCTGTTTTCCTTTGAAAGTCATTTTGCGCACTACCGCCCCGGGGATTTCTACCGCAAGCACGTGGACGCTTTTCGCGGTGAGGCCAACCGGGTGTTGTCCGTGGTTGCCTATTTGAATCCGGGTTGGCAAGGCGACAATGGGGGGGAGCTACGCCTGTTTACCGGCACCGACGACGAAGCCGCGCTGTTGGTGCAGCCGCTGCATGGCACTGTGGTGGTGTTTCTCAGCGAGGACTTTCCCCACGAAGTGCTGCCGGCCAACCGCGACCGATATTCCATTGCCGGGTGGTTTCGGGTGAACGGGTCCACGGCGACCCGGGTCGACCCGCCGCGATAACCGCCCGTGTACCACACACAGGAGCCACGACAGTGAACGCACAGCACGCTGACGCATTACAGAGTTTCATGGAAGAAATCGAGCGCCGTAATCCGGGAGAGCCAGAGTTCGCGCAGGCCGTACACGAAGTGGCCATGGATATTGTGCCCTATATTGCGGACAAGCCCGTTTACCAGGAGCTGAAAATCCTGGAGCGGATGGCGGAGCCGGACCGCATTGTCACCTTCCGCGTTGTCTGGGAGAACGATCACGGTGAGATCTGCGTTAACCGCGGCTTTCGCGTGCAGCAAAACAATGCCATCGGCCCTTACAAGGGCGGCATTCGCTTCCACCCCTCGGTGAACCAGTCGGTATTGAAGTTTCTCGCCTTCGAGCAGGTGTTCAAGAACAGCCTGACCGGCCTGCCCATGGGCGGCGGTAAGGGAGGCGCCGATTTCGATCCCAAAGGCAAGAGCGAGCGCGAGATCATGCGGTTCTGTCAGGCATTCATGACCGAACTCTACAAACATATCGGCCCCAACACCGATGTGCCCGCCGGAGACATCGGCGTGGGAGGGCGCGAGGTGGGCTACATGTTCGGCCAGTACAAACGCATCGTGAACCGCTTCGAGGGTGTGTTGACCGGCAAATCACTGGAGTTTGGCGGCAGCCGGATTCGTGCGGAAGCGACCGGTTACGGCGCTGTGTACATGATGGAGGAAATGCTCTCCCACCATAAGGAGAGCATCGAGGGTAAAACCTGCCTGCTGTCCGGTGCCGGTAATGTGGCCACCTACTGTGCAGAAAAGTTGATAGGCATGGGCGGTAAGGTGGTAACCATGTCGGACTCGGGTGGCTTCATCCACGACCCGGAGGGGCTGACCCACGAGAAACTGCAGTGGATCATGGAGCTGAAGAACCGGCGTCGCGGACGCATCGAGGAGTACGCCAGAGAGTTCTCCGGTGCGACCTTTCACGCGGATGAGCGCCCCTGGAAAGTGCCCTGTGACCTGGCGTTCCCCTGCGCCACGCAGAATGAAATCACTGCGGATGATGCCAGGCAGCTGGTGGAAAATGGCTGCCGTGGCATCTCCGAGGGCGCCAACATGCCGGCAACGACGGAAGCAATTCGGGTGATTCAGGGGGCCAAAAATGTGCTGCATGCCCCGGGCAAGGCGGCCAACGCCGGCGGAGTGGCCGTGTCCGGCCTGGAGATGAGCCAGAACAGCCTGCGGCTGCAATGGAGCCGGGCCGAGGTCGACCAGCATCTGCGCAGCATCATTCGCGGCATCCACGACCAGTGCGTGGAGTTTGGCACTGCGGCGGACGGCCACGTGGACTACTTCAAGGGCGCCAATATCGCCGGGTTCAACAAAGTGGCGGCCGCGATGATCGCCTACGGAGTCATGTAAGGCGCCGCCCGCGGCGGACCCGCAGATCCTCAGACCGTTGGCACGGCGGCCAGCAGTGTCCGGGTGTAGGGGTGCTCGGGCGCGGTGAGAATCTGCTCTGCGGTACCCTGTTCCACCAGTTTGCCTCGCTGCATCACACCCACCTTGTGGGCGAGTCCGGGAACGATAGAGAGATCGTGTGTGATGAACAGGTAAGAGACACCGAATTCGCGCTGCAGCTCTGCCAGCAGGTCCAGCACCTCAGCGCGAATTGACACGTCCAGCGCGCTGGTCGGCTCGTCGCAGATGATCAGCTCCGGATTCACCGCAAGGGCGCGGGCGATCGCGATGCGTTGCAACTGGCCGCCGGAAAATTCATGCGGATAGCGATGGGCGTGCTCCGCAGCGAGCTGCACCCGCTCCAGTAGCCGCTGAATGCGCTCCTTGCGTTCTTCCGGGGAGAGCGCCAGACCGAGGCTGATCATGCCCTCGGCAATGATGTCGCCTACGGTCATACGTGGATTCATGGACGAAAACGGATTCTGGAAAATCACCTGTATCTGCTTGCGGTAGGGCAGCATGGCGCTGCGCCCCAGACCACCTATGGTCTCGCCCTGGAAGCGGATTGCACCCCCCGCGATCGGCTCCAGGTTGAGCACCGCACGTCCCAGCGTGGACTTGCCACTGCCGGATTCACCGACCAGGGCATAGGTTTCACCGCGCCCGATGGCGAGGGATACCCCGTCGACGGCGCGGGTGTGGTCAACCACCCGCTGTAGCAGTCCACGGCGAATGGGAAACCAGACCTTCACATCCTCAAGCTCCAGCAGCGGCGCCTCGGCAGCCGCTTCGCGGAAATGGGTCAGGTCCGGCAGGGCATCGATCAGGCGCCGGCTGTAAGCCTGCTTCGGGTTGTGGAAAAAATCTTCCACGCTGGCGCGTTCAATCAGCTCTCCGCGATACATGACCGCAACGTCGTCGGCGGTATTCTTGACCACACCCATGTCGTGGGTAATCAGCAGAACTGCGAGTTGCCTTGAGCGTGTGAGTTCGCGTATCAGGTTCAGCACTTGCAGCTGGATGGTAACGTCCAGTGCCGTAGTAGGCTCGTCGGCGATCAATACATCGGGCTCACAGGCCAGGGCCATGGCGATCATGACCCGCTGCTGTTGCCCACCGGACAGTTGGTGAGGAAAGAAGTCGAAGCGCTGCTCGGGGTCGGGAATGCCGACTTCGTGGAACAGCGAAACTACGCGCTCACGCAGAGCCGCGCCCCGTAGGCGCGTGTGCAGGCGCAGTGTTTCGGCAACCTGCCTGCCCACAGTCTGCACAGGGTTCAGGGCACTCATCGCGTTCTGGAAGATCATCGCCACACGGCGCCCGCGGACTTCCTGCATGCGCGCTTCGGACAATCCAAAGAGATCCTGCCCCGACACCTCCACGCTGCCGCCGCTGATGCGCAGCGCATCCGGCAACAGGCGCATGGCGGCCAGGGACGTGACCGACTTGCCGCTGCCGGATTCGCCGACCAGCGCAAAAACCTTGCCGGCCTGCAGTTCAAAGCTGATGCCCTTGACGATCGCCTCGCCGGTCTCGGCCAGGGTGACCGTGAGGTCCTGGACCCGCAGGCAGACGGTGCCCGCTGCAGGCTGCGTTTGGCGTTCCCTGCTCATGCGCTTGCCCTCCGCAGGCTGGTGCGCGGGTCGAAGGCATCGCGTACCAGGTCCGAAAACAGGTTGGCGGCCAGCACCAGAACAAACATGAAAAAGAACGCGCCGGTGAGCGTCCACCAGATGGTGGGCTCCCGCGACAGCTCTGACCGCGCACCGTTGATCATGTTGCCCCAGCTGCCCATGGAGGGGTCGACACCGACACCGATATAGGACAGCACGGCCTCGGCGAGAACCAGTGCACTGAAGTCGAGTACGAACGTGATGAGAATGATGTGCACGACGTTGGGCAGGACATGCCGACCCAGAATACGGCTGTGGCTGACGCCGAAGGCGTGCGCTGCCTGTACGTAGCCGAGCTGGCTGATCTTCAGGGTCTCCGCACGAATCAGCCGACACAGTGTCGACCAGCTCGTCACCCCCAGGATGAAGCACAGGGCGATGAACTTGGCATCCGCCTTTTCCATGCCCACGGCAAAGAAATCCGGGTTCAGATCGATGTAGACCTGGAACAGCAACACGGAGGCGGCAATCAGCAGAATCCCGGGAATGGAGCTCAAGGTGGTGTAGAGATACTGCACGACATCGTCAACCCAGCCCTTGAAGTAACCGGCCATGACGCCCAGCGTGACCGCGATCGGCAGCATGATCAGTGTGGCCAGGGTGCCCAGCAGCACACCGGTGCGAATACCCTTGAGTGACTGGAACAGCACGTCTGCGCCGCCCTGGTCCGTGCCGAGAATATGGTAATGGCGACTGAGGCTCACCATCCACACGGCGCTGCACAGAATCACCGCCTGTGTCGTCCACGACGCCAGCCAGGGGAAGCGACTGCCGCGCAGCAGCAGCCACTGTGGCGTGATCACCAGTGCGCAGAGCAGCAGGCCCCAGAGTAGTGCGCGGACACTCTTGCCCAGTATATCGGCGGCGCGTTCGTCGGGGTGGCTGAGGTGCTGTCCGGCATGGCGCAGGGGCGGGAAATCACGGATGTCGCGCCCGTCCGCGTCCTTGATATTCTCCTTTTCAAAGGATAACAGTGCAAAAGGCGCGGAGTAGGTGCGCTCGAAACGCTCCCCCATACCGCCAGTGAGCACGTCGAAGACGCTCGTAACCTTGTTGTCGTAGAACACCTCTTCGGTGGCGAGGCTCTCCGGGTTTTCCAGTGCGCGCCGGAAATGCAGGGAGTCGAGCAGGGCCACCATGATATAGGCGGCGATGACTGTAAACGCCACCATGCCCAGTCGCGAGCTGAAGACCTCCGCCCAGCGCTCCCGGGTTTGTGGGTCACGTCGCAGGCGCCAGAAAAACAGGGTCAGTGAGATCGCCAGCAGGAAGATCAGCGCATCGGACCAGAGGATAACGGGTTTCATCGTTGTCAGGCCCTCAGGACAGCCGTACCCGGGGATCGGCCCAGGTATAGGAAATATCAGTTAACAGCAGGCCGATGATGTACAGAATAGAGCCGATAAACACCATGCTGCGCACGATGGCGAAGTCCTGGGAGTTGATGGCGTCCAGCATGTAGCTGCCAAGGCCGGGTATGCCGAAGAACGATTCAATCAACAGGCTGCCCATAAAGAGTGAGGGAATCAGTACCACCACACCAGTGAGAATGGGTATCAGCGCGTTGGGCAGGATATGCCGGAACAGGATAGACAGCTCGCTGCAGCCCTTGGCACGGGCGGTGCGGACGTAATCCTGGTTCGCCTCCTCGAGGAACAGTGTGCGGTACCAGCGGGCGCCGGCGCCGATGCCCGCCACCACGCCCACCAGGACGGGGAGGATGAGGAACTTCCACACCTGGCCCTCCGTATGAAACCCGGATATCGGCACCAGGCGCCAGGTTTTGGCTACCAGGAACTGCCCGCCGATAATATAGAACAGGTAGGAAATCGACATCAGCGCGACAAAGACAAATACGGCGCCGCGGTCCAGCCGGGTGCCGCGGAACATGACCACCATCAGCGCCACGCAGATGTTGACGCCAATACCGACCAGAAAGGTGGGCAGGGCGACGGCGAGGCTGGGCCACATCCGGGTGGCGACATCCGTGGTGATGTCCCGGCCGCTTTCCGAACGGCCAAAGTCAAAGGCGAACAGCCGCACGGACTTGTCGAAGAAAATGGTATCGGTAAGCTGCGCCACGCCCGCTGCGTCCGGGTTCAGGAACAGGGGTTTGTCATAGCCGTTCTTCTGCTTCCAGTTCTCGATAGCCTCGGGGGTGACGTATTTGTCGCCGAGTTGGGAAGCTGCCATGTCATCGGGCGAGTTGACCACGAAGAACAGGGTGAAGGTGAGCAGGTTGACGCCCACCAGGATCGGGATGGCATAGATCAGGCGGCGCACGATATAGGCAAACATGGTCGCTCCTGTTATTGGCGGGCCGTCGCGCGCAGGCGACGGCGATAGGCGATAATGCCGGGAAGCAGCAGTGCCACCAGCAGCGCGCTCATGGCATACAACGGCCAGATCACGGGCTGGTTCCACTCCTCGCGCTTGCGCTCGCGCAGGTCATCGTCAATGCGCACGTACTTGAGGGTGTTTTTGGAAATGCCGTGGCGTTTGTTGTTGTGTACCCAGGGGTTATTCAGGTAGATGTCCTTCGGGTAAAAGCCGTACAGCCAGACGGCGTCCTCGCGGTAGAGGTCGACCATGCGCGCGACCAGCGCATCCCGTTCCTCGCCGGCAGGAAGAACGCGCATCTGGCGGAACAGGTCGTCGTATTCGGGGCGCTCGTAACTCGCATTGTTGGCCCCATCGCAATTGCAGATCAGCGGACTTTCCGGTCCGTAGAGGAGAAACAGGAAGTTCTCCGGGTCCGGGTAGTCGGCCAGCCAGCCGTGGGAAAAAATCTGTGTGTTGCCCGTCAGCAGTTTTTCGCGGGTGCGGTTCCAGTCAGCCGGGCGGTATTCGACCTGCACACCAATGCGGCCGAAAGCGCGGTCCATCCAGTTCATGCTGGTGCTGGAGATGGCCTGGCTCTGCACGTCAATGAAGATCTTCAGCGGCTCCCCGGTGCGCGCATCGCGACCGTTCGGGTAGCCGGCCTCGGTCAGCAGCTGTTTTGCGTGCTCAATTGACTTGCGCTTGGGTGCGCCGTCTACCCAATCGTACACGTAAGGGTTGATGCCGGCCTCGCCTTCGACAAAACCCGGTATGCCTGGCGGTATCGGCGACTGGGCAGCAATGCCGTTGCCCTTGTAGAAGATGTTGAGGTATTCCTCGGTATCGAAGGCAATCTGCAATGCACGGCGCAGTTTCCGGCGCTCCTCGGTGTAGCCGCCGAGCACCGGGTCGCGCATGTTGAAACCGTAATAATAGATCGCCGGTTTGACATCGGGCGATACCGTGATGCCATGGTTGGCCAGTTCCGCACCCAGTTCCACCCCATTCGGGCCGACCACGAAGGCCTGGTCAAACACCCGGTTGGTGTTGCCGTGGCTTTCACCCGAGCGGTCGTAGTAGCCCTGCAGGAACTTGGTCCACAGAGACAGCACTTCCTTTTCCAGCCGGAACACCGCGCGGTCAATCAGCGGCAGACGCTTGCCCGCATCTTCCAGCAGCCCCTGCTCGGCGTCTCCCGGCGCGCCCTCGGTGGGGAAATAGTCCTCGCGGAAGTTCGGGTTGCGCTCCAGAACGATTTCACTGTTCGGGTCATTCTTCACCATCATGAACGGCCCGCTGCCTACCGGCCACCAGTCCAGGGTCAGGTTGCGGTCCAAAAAGCCCGGATTGTGGAAAAAGCGGTCCACCTCTGGCGCGATCGGCGAGAAAAAGTGCATGGCCAGCCAGTAGCTGAATTGCGGGTAGCGTCCCTTGATGGTGATGCGGAAGGTGCGCTCGTCAACTACTTCCAGACCGTCCATCGGATAGTCGTCCAGGTTGACCCAGCCGTCCCGCGGCACGTCTTTCAGGCGTGCCGAGAAGTCCTCCATACCGACAATGTACTGGGCCATGAAGCCGAGCATGGGTGAGGCATTGAACGGGTCCGCGAGGCGTTTGATGGCGTAGACGTAGTCGTTGGCGGCTACCGGCCGCGAACCCAGCTCCGGAAAATCGCTGATCTGGCGATACGGGCGGCTTTCGCTGGCGTCCTCGAACAGATAGCGCGGCGCGCCACGGTCGTCCACGGCAAAGGCCGGGTGTGGCTGGTAGCGCGCATCGGCGCGCACGGTCAACGCATACACCGAGTAGGCGACGTCCTCTGCCTCCGGGTCAATAATCTCGCCTTCGGCGTTGATATAGGTAATCTGAGGGAAATCCTCAACGCCCAGGGGCAACAGTTCATAGGGCCGCTTGAGGTAGTGGTAGCCCATGGGGGGTTCATAGATCTGCATCAGGAACAGCGACTCATCGGACGCGTAGGACAGTGCCGGGTCCAGATGCTTGGGCGGCAGTGGTGTCATCACCGACTGGTAGGTAACAAGGCCCGGCGGGCTCTCCGGGTTGGGGTTATTCCAGGGGCCGTCGGTACAGCCGGCCAGGAGCGCGGCGCTGGTCAGCAGCAGTGCAGCGCGCGTGCGCGGTGCGGCGAGTCTGGAGAGCATACGGGAGGATCCCTGTGACAGGCAGCGGCCTATGTTAACAGCAAACACACCGGCGGTTAACTACAGGTCGCCATGGAGGGTAGAATGGCAGTCAGGAGGCACCATGCCAAAATTCTGTTTCACCCTCGTCCTGGTCCTGTTCATGATGGCCTGTAGCCGCACAACGGCACCTCCGGAGTCCGGTCCGGTCGAGCCTGGGGTCTCACTGGCGCTGGCAGAGGAGCGCGCACAGCGCGTGTCCGACGTCAGCTACCTTGTTCACCTGGCCGTCCCCGAGGCCGCCTCGGAGGCGGTTGCGGGGCGCATGGAGATACGCTTCAACCTGGCCACTGCAGAGGAGCCGCTGGCGCTGGATTTCCGTGCCGCCAGCGAGGCGCTGCACAGTCTGCAGGTCAACGGTGCTGCCCTGCCCACGGCCGTCGAGGCTGAACATGTGCTGCTACCGACCAATACCTTGCACATCGGCGAGAATCACGTGGCGCTGCAGTTTACTGCAGGGGACAGCGCCCTGAACCGCAATCCGGATTACCTCTATACCCTGTTTGTGCCGGACCGGGCGCGCACAGCGCTGCCGGTGTTTGACCAGCCGGACCTGAAGGCCAGCTGGGAACTTAGCCTTGACCTGCCCGCCGCCTGGGAGGCGATTGCCAATACGCCAAGGCTGTCGGTAAGCGAAGCGGACGGCAGGCGGGTACACCGCTTCGCGGCAAGCGAGCCGATCAGTTCCTATCTGTTCGGTTTCGTTGCAGGTCGCTTCCAGTCGGTCACGCGGGGGTGGCGGGGGCAGGGCATGACGATGCTGCATCGGGAAACTGACCCGGAGAAGCTGGCCCGCAATCTCGACGACATATTCCGTCAACACCGCGAAGCTGTGGCCTGGCTGGAGGACTACACAGGTGTGCCGTTTCCCTTCGAAAAACTGGATTTCGCGCTCATTCCTGCGTTTCAGTATGGCGGTATGGAGCACGTGGGGGCGATTCAATACCGCGCTGAGCTGCTCTTGCTGGATGAAAGCCCGACGGATGACGAGCGCCTGCGTCGCGCCAGCCTGATTGCGCACGAGGTTGCTCACATGTGGTTCGGCAATCTGGTGACCATGCGCTGGTTCAACGATGTGTGGAGCAAGGAAGTCTTTGCCAACTTCATGGCGGCAAAAATGGTGAATCCGCTGTTCCCTGAGATTGACCACGAACTGAACTTTCTGCTGCGCCATTACCCGGCGGCCTATGCGGTCGACCGCAGCGCAGGGGCCAATCCGATCCGGCAGGCGCTGGGCAACCTCAACGAGGCCGGGCAGATGTACGGGCCTATCATTTACAACAAGGCGCCCATCATGATGCGTCAGCTCGAATCACTGCTGGGTGCCGATGCACTGCGCGAAGGCCTGGCGGCGTATCTGGAGCGTTTTGCCTATGCCAATGCCACCTGGCCGGCACTGGTGGAGATTCTTGATCAGAAAACCCCGCTGGACCTTGCGGCCTGGAGCGATACCTGGGTGCACAGTCCCGGTTTCCCCCCGGACAGCCGGCAGGCGGAGGATACTGCCCTGTTTTATGGTCCGCAGGCGGCGCAGCTTGAGGACATGGCGCGCTGGCCGCAGTTGTCTCCCGTGGCGCGCGGACGCCTGCTGCTCAACCTCTTTGAGGGGGTGTTGCAGGGTGGCGCTGTTGCGCCCGAAGCCTATGCTCGCGAACTGCTGTCGCGCCTGACCGCCGAGCCGAACCAGCTGCTGTTGAGCCAGATGCTGGATCAGCTCGCAGTGCTGCAGCAGCTGTTGCTGGCCGACCCGGCGCGCGAGCGGATTCAACCCGACCTCGAAGCGACTCTGTGGCAGGCACTGGCGCAGTCCACGGATGCGGGCCGTAAACGCCTCCTGTTCGACAACCTCACGCAACTGGCACGGCAGCCGGAGACCTTGCAGCGTCTGCACGCCATCTGGCGCGGGGAGGACTCGATCAGCGGGCTGGCGCTGGCAGAACGGGACAGGATACGCCTCGCTGAGCGGCTCGCCGTGGCCATGCCCGAACGCGCCAGCGCGCTCATTACCCAGCAACTGGCGCAGGTCGAAAACCCCGATAACCGGCGCCGTCTCCGGTTTCTGGCGCCCGCGCTGTCCGCCGATGCCACGGAGCGCGATGCGTTTTTTGCCAGCCTTGCCGACCCCGCCAACCGGGCGACGGAGAACTGGGTGCTGGATGCGCTGGGCTACCTGCACCATCCCCTGCGGATTGCGCACGCCGAGCGCTATCTTGAGCCGAGCCTGGAATGGTTGCAGGACATCCAGGTGACCGGCGACATCTTCTTTCCATCGGCCTGGTTGAACACGACACTGCGGTACCACCACACGCCCGAGGCGATTGCCACGGTACAGGGCTTTCTGCAGGCCCGGCCAGCGTATAACGCCCAGTTGCGGATGAAGATTCTGCAGGCAGTGGATCTGCCACAGCGAGCGATGCAGCTGCGCGAATAAAAAAGCCGCTGGAGTCGCCTCCAGCGGCCAGGACTACGTGCGGCGTGCAGAATCAGGACCCTACGATGCCGCCGTCCTTGCGGGTGATGACCAGCGTACAGTCGCGGGGGATAGCGCCGCTGCCCGGGGCGGCAGGGAAGTTCGTCACTGCAGGGTCGCCGTTGCCGGGGTGCTGCAGGTTGACGAACAATGTGCGCCGGTTGGGTGTGACGGTTATGCCGGTGACTTCACAGTCGGTGACACCGGTGAGCAGGCGCCTGATCTCGATGTCATCGCCGGACTGATTGCCGTTCGCTACCAGTAACTGGTCGTTGAGGCCATCTTTCTGTGCGCCATCGGTCTGGATGAAAACACGGTTTTCGGGGTCTACCCAGAGTCCATCGGGTGAGGCCAGGCTGCGTTCACCACCGTGCGTTGACGAGGCAAGCAGGAATATCTCCCAGGTGAAATGGCGTCCGACATGGCGGTTGCTGTCACGCCAGCGAATGATGTGACCGTCCGGATTCGGCGCCTGCGGATTGGCGGCATCCGCCTCCTCGCGGCGGCTGTTGTTGGTGAGTGTGCAATACACCGTGCCATCCCGGCCGACTGAGGTCCACTCAGGGCGGTCCATCGGTGTGGCGCCGGCGAGGTCGGCGGCGATTCTGGCATAGGTCAGCACTTCCGCCTCAGAGCTGAAGCGCGCTGCGATGGCGGGGTTGCGCAGGCTCAGTTCCAGCCACTCACCGCTGCCGTCATCGTTGAATCTGGCGGCGTACAGCGTCCCGCTGTCCAGCGGGCTCAAACCCTGCGAGCGCATGAAGCGCCAGTTGCCGGCAGAAACGAACTTGTAGATATAGTCGAAGCGCTCATCGTCACCCATGTAGCCTACGACGCGGCCACCGCGGCCCTCGACCAGAGCCACCCCTTCATGTTTGAAGCGCCCCATTGCCGTGCGTTTGGCCGGCAGTGCATCGGGGTTGAAAGGGTCGACCTCAACGATCCAGCCAAAGCGGTTCTCTTCGTTCGGGTGGCTGCCGCCGGACAGGTCGAAGCGTTCGTCAAAGAGGTGCCAGCCATAGCCGAAGCCGTTGGCGCTCAGGCCGTACCGTGCCTGCTCTTCGCTGGGTGTCCAGTTCGGGTCGCTGGTCCCGAAGTAGCCGTTGAAATTTTCCTCGCAGGTCAGGTACGTGCCCCAGGGTGTGTAGCCGTTGGCACAGTTGTTGAGCGTGCCCATCGCGCCGGCTTCGGGTCCGATGAACTCGCTGCCTGCCACCGGGCCACTGAATTCCACCGGGGTGCGGCCGTGCACACGCCGGTTGTACATGCTGTCCTTTACCAGCTCCCAGCCGCGGCCGGTTTTGCGTATCTCCACGACGGAGATGCCGTGCGCATGCTGTGAGGTCATCACGTCTGCCAGGCTCTCTGGGGCCGCCTTGCCGAGTACCGTGCTGTTGGTGCCAAACTCGTGATTAATGGCAAGCAGGCCGCGCGTGCTGCTGCGACGGAAGGGAAAGAACCACATGCCGTCGTGACCGATACCGATTTGCTGGGCCTGTTCGCCGGCGCTGGGTCTTGCATCCGGCGCGCCGCTGTAGTCCGGGACGTTATGGGTCAGTGAGGTGCCCCAGGGGATCAGCACCTGGTAGTCATAGTCAGGAGAAATGGTGGGCAGGGGGCCGTTGCCCTCGGCCAGCGTCACGGGCTGGAAGTCGATCAGCCGGCTGCCGATTTTACGGCTTGGCGCGGCCAGGGCGCTGCTGGCGGCCGCCGACAAGGGGCCTGCGAGAAAGCCGCCCGCGGCCAGCGTGAGGCCGCCGCGCAGGACCTGCCGCCGCGAGGCGTAGTCCTTGAGGACCTCTCGAAAGGGACGGTTGCTTGACGGGTTACTGGTGCCTTCATCATGTTCCATGGTTGTCTCTACCTGCGCTGAGAGGAGTGAGCGGTACCCCGGCGGCTGTCACTGGGGGCGTGTCGGCCGGTGCAGGATCGCATCGGCTATCCAGGCAGGAGGGTAGAGAGGCTGTGTTGCAGTGATGTGGCGCTTGCGTGGCGAAACCAAGAACTTTTTATTGCGGCATAAAAAAGGGCCGGTAGCGAATCGCTACCGGCCCTCTCAGAGGGCGGGTTGACCGTCTAGAAGGAGTAGACCGCGTCAAAGCCGAAGGTGCGTGGCTGCCCCCAGGTGTTGCCGGCCCAACCCAGCGTGCCGAAGTCGATCCCCCACTCGCGGTACTCCTCATCCGTGAGGTTACGTACCCAGGCCGAAAGACGCAGGTCGCCGCTCTCGCCCATCGTGAGTTCGTCCAGTGTGACGCGCGCATTCAGCAGCGTGCGGGCATCCGAGGAATCAAACTGGTTCTGGAAGGGGTGGAATACCATGCTGTCGGTGTACGACACATCGAGACGTGCGCTCAGTCGCCCCATCCCCGTATTGGCGGTAGAGTACTGCAGGCCCAGTGACGCCGTATTCTCTGGGGCACGGGTGACGGTGACAACGTCCTTGATATTTTCGATCTGGTTGGTCACCGGGTTGCGTGCGTTGTATTCATCGAATTCGGCGTCCAGATACCCGTAGTTCAGGTCAACGGACACGTTCTCGCTGAGCAGCGCAATCACCTCCAGTTCAAGGCCCATGTAGGTCGCTTCACCGGCATTGGTGATGCGGCTGGACGCACCCCCGCTGCCAGCTTCAAACACGGCAATCTGCATGTCCTTGTAGTTGTTGTAGAACACCGCACCGTTGACCCGCAGGCGGCGATCCAGCCAGTCGGACTTCATCCCCACTTCGTAGGAGTCGAGAGTTTCTTCCTCGTAGGGTTCCTCCCAGGCTGTGGCGCTGGACGCGCGGCTGTTGAAACCGCCGCCGTTGTAACCCGTGGAGTAGGTGGCATAGACATTCATGTCCGGGCTGATCGAGTAGTTGGCTGTCAGCAGGTAGCTGATGTTGTCCCAGGTGTCCTCGTTGGTAAACCGGTCGTCGAAGCTGACGTGGTTCAGTCCCTCATTGAACAGGAACGCCTCGCGATCATCCTCCGTATAGCGCAAGCCCGCGGTGATATCCAACTGATCGGTGAGAGAGTAGGTCGCCTGGCCGTAGACCGCGGTCGATTCCGACTCCTGCCCGTAGATGAAATCCTGGAAGCCGTTCAGGTTCGGATCGGCGCCCGGGAACGGGAAGGGCAGGGGAAGCCGCTGGCTGCCCTGGCAGACCGGGCCGGTGCCGAAATCGTTACAGAAGCCGGCGCCGATAAAGGCCGGCCCGATCGCGCTGTCCACCAGGAACTGGATGGGCAGCACAAAGCTCTGCGGGTTGTCCTGATACACTTCTTCGTCGAACAGGAACACGCCCACCGTGTACTGCAGCCGGTCGTTGAAGGCATCGCCGATCAGCTGGAATTCGTGGCTTTCCATTTTAATCCAGCCTTCGGGAATGCCGGCCTGGAAGCCCTGTGTCGGAATCTCTGCGCCGCCACCGTACAGCAGGTCACGCATCGTGTAGGCTCCGCCATCAAGGTCGGTGGAGTCGTAGCCGGAGTCGGTGTCGCGGTTGGCGTAGATATATTTGAGGGTGAAGGGGTCAAGTTCCCAGGCAACCGTCAGGTTGTGGCCCTGCACTTCCAGCCATTCTTCGCTGGACCCCTCGAGCATGAAGGTCTCACGACGCTTGGTGGGGTCGCCTACCGTGGCCGCCATCTGCTGGAAGATTTCGCCGCCAAGGAAGGTGTAGGGGAAGGGGGTGGTGGTGAAACCGTTGTAGATGGAGTCCTTCACCTTGGTCACCTGATACGGTGTGGGTACCCCGGTGTTGTCAGTGTCGTCATAGGAATAGTCTATGGTCAACCCGTCGGTGGGCTCCAGTCGCAACGCCACACGGTAGGAGGAGTTGTCTTCACTCGCCAGGTTGGGGTTGACGCCAGGGAATTCGTTGGTCGCCCAGCCGTCATATTCCATCTTGCTGCCGGAAACCTTGACCGAGAGCATGTCCGCAATTTGCGGCAGGTCGACGGAGCCCGTGAGGCGGCGATAACCATCATTGCCGACGCTCACCTCCACGCGCCCACCCAGTTCGCCGGTGGGCTTGCGTGTGGTGACGTTCACAGCACCGCCGGTGCTGTTGCGGCCGAAGAGTGTGCCCTGTGGGCCACGCAGTACTTCGATGGACTGCAGGTCAACGATATCGAAAATCGCGCCGACGGTTTTGCTCATGTAAACGCCGTCGAGGTAGAAGCTCGTTTTCGGGTCGGTCATCAGCGAGGTTTCACCGCTGCCCACCCCCCGGATGTAAATCGACATGTTGGAGTTGGACGAGGGTTGCTTCTGTACGTTGGTGTTCGGCACCAGCCCGTTCAGGTCCGTGACATTGTAGATGCCGAGGTCGGCAATCTGCTCGGCATTGAACGCGGTCACCGCGATGGGGGTTTCCTGCAGCAGCGTCTCCCGACGTTGTGCGGTGACCACGACTTCCTCCAGTGCCAGACCCTGGGCCTGAACTGCGGAAACGAAGGGGATCGACGTGGCCGCGATCAGCGCGGCGGCGATGGGTGTGTGCATATATCTCGGCATGGTGAGGCTCCGTAATCGTTATTATCAGCGCTCCGGAGGGGCGCCGGGGTAACCTGCCAACACAGTGTGTTGGATTGCGCAGTGATTGTATGTTATCGAAAACCTGCAACCGCAGTTTAACGTTGTCGGGGCCTGCTGCGTCAAGTGTCGTGAGGAGAAATATTCACTCGTGTGTAGCGACTTGCCCCGATTTTGCCCACCGTCAACGACAGGGTAGCGGTGGCCGGGGAGGGAATTGTATGAATTGCACCAAGAGTGATTGCGGGACTATTTTCCTCATGCTTACATGGACCATATGAGGCTCGAAACCGGAAATAGCGCTGCGTCGCGGCAAAACACATGAAGGCTGTCAGAAAATACCGCTTTGCCAATCTGGTGCCAGCACTGTTATCCGTGTTCGTGCTGTCCCTGGGTATGGCGCTTACGATCGCCACCTGGCAGCAATACCAGCAACGTGAGCAGGCGCTGCTGTCTGCAGCTTTCACTGCCGAGTCACAACGCCTGATTGCCGTAGCGGAAAAGCAGCTGCACACCTATTCTGTGGTGATGCGCGGTCTGCAGGGTTTTTTCCAGGGCTCGGAAAGCGTTGAGTATCCCGAGTTCCTGGCCTACACGAGGGCCCTTAATGCCACGACGGAGCTGGCAGGCCTGCAGGGAATCGCCTGGGTGCAACTGGTGCGACACAGCCAGCTGGACAAGCACCTGGAGGAGATGGCTGCACAACTGCCGGTGGACTACAGCATTCGACCGGGGAACCCGGGCGAGGTGCTGGCGCCAATCATCTACATCGAGCCATTGGCGGGTGCCAACCTGCGCGCCATCGGCCTTGATATCTACCAGCTTCCGGTGGCTCGCGCCGCCGCAGAGAAAGCGCGTGACCTCGGCGATATCGTCATCACCCGCCCGCTGCAACTGGTGCAGGACCAAGGTGATGCACCAGCGGCGGAGAATCCCGAGTCTCCGTCCTTTGTGATGTACCTGCCGGTGTACGGTGCGTCGGCAGTGCCGGACACACTGGCGGAGCGCAGGGCCAGAATCACCGGCTATGTCGACGTGCCCTTCCGCGTCAGTGACCTGATTGAGGGTATGGCGAGGGAGATTGATGCCGACTTGGATTTTGATATTTACGACGGCGACCCGCGCGATCCGGGTAATCGGCTGTATCTGTCGGACGCCGTATCCCATGCGGCCCGCGCCGCCGCGGGTGAGGTGCAGGCGGAGCACAGCGTGACGGTGGGTACCCGCAGCTGGACGTTCTATATTAGCTCTACGCCCGCCTTCCGCGCCGCGTCGCGGGCGCCGGGGGGCTCCTCCGCGATGTTTGTGGCGGGTGGTTCCGCCAGCCTTGCCTTGGCGTTGCTAGTGCTGGTGATAGCCCGCGGCCGCGACCGCAGCGACCGGCGCGCGGAACGTCTCGCCAGCCTTTATCACGCACTCAGTGAAGTCAACCAGTCCATTGTGCGCATGGACAGCGAGGCGGAGCTGATGCCCCTGGTCTGTAATGTGGCGGTTCGTTTTGGTGGCTTTACCCTGGCCTGGGTCGGTCGCATTGATACCGCAAGTGGTGCGATTGTCGGCGTCGCCGGTGCCGGGGAGGGACGTGAATACTTCGACAGCAAGTCCCTGTCCATTGATGCCAACCATCCTGGCGGAGGCGGATCCATGGCCACCGCAGCGCGGGAGAACCGGCCAGTGATCATCAACGACTACCTCGACTCTTCACTGACCGAACCCTGGCACGATCGGGCGCGCGAGTTCGGTTGGCGCTCATCGGCCGCGTTTCCGGTTCCCCGGGGCGGCAAGCCGTTTGCTGTGTTCAGTGTCTACCATGCGCATCGCAACGTGTTTGACGAGGAGGCGACGGCGCTGCTGCGTGAGATGAGCGCAGATATCAGTTTCGCACTCGACAACTTTGATCGGGAGGAACAGCGTACGCGCTATGAAAAGGCGGTGCGGGAAAGTGAGTCGCTGTTGTCCACCATCCTTGAGAATGTGGGTGCCTGCATCTACCTGAAGGATCTCGAGGGCAAGTACCTGTTCGTGAATCGACAGGTGCTTGCGACCTGGGGGGTCGAGCGCGAGGACATTATCGGTCAGGGCGACGAGCGCCTGTTTGAACCGGATAGCGTGGCCCGTATTCGCGAGAACGACCGCAAGGTGCTCACCTCGGGTATTTCCGAGGAGCGCGAAGAGGTGGAGACCATCCGCAGCAGCGGCAAGACCTCAGTATTCTGGTCGGTGAAAATCCCGCTGTATGACGCTGAAGGCAAGGTCTACGCGCTCTGTGGTATCTCCACCGATATTACCGAGCATCGCGACAACCGGGACCGCATCCGCTTCCTCAGCCACTACGACACGCTCACAGGCCTGCCCAATCGGGAATTGCTGCACGAGCGGACGCGCCTGGCGGTGACCGCCGCTGCCGCGAGTGCCACGCCGCTGGCACTGCTCTATATCGATCTCGACCGTTTCCAGCTGATCAACGAATCGCTCGGGCTCGCGGTGGGGGATGCTGTGCTCACCGCGCTGTCGAGCCGCCTGAGCGCCGAGCTGAACCTGGAGTCCACGCTGAGCCGCATGGGGGGAGACGAGTTTTTCCTCCTGCTTCCCGGCGTTGGCGAAGCAGGCGCCGTCCAGGTGGCGGAACGCCTGCTCAGTCGCATCGCCGAGCCCCTGCAGCTGGAGGCGCAACGGCTCAGCGTTACCGCGAGCATCGGCATCGCCTGCTTCCCGGAGCATGGCCGAGACCTCGATCAGCTGACGCAGGCCGCAGACGCAGCGCTCTCGCGTGCCAAGCTCGCCGGGCGCAATGTATTCTGCGTGTTCGAAGACGAGATGCGCGTGCATGCCAATGAAACGCTGCAGATCGAGAACCAGCTCAGGGAGGCTCTGGCCAAAGGCGATCTCAGCCTGCACTACCAGCCGCAAGTCAGTCTGACGACAGGAGAGATCACCGGCGTTGAAGCCCTGATCCGCTGGCAGCACCCTGAGCTGGGTTTCGTGCCGCCGTCACGGTTTATCCCCATCGCCGAGGAGAGCGGGCTGATCCTGGATATCGGCAGCTGGGTGTTGCGTACCGCCATAGCCCAGCAGGCGCTGTGGCAGTCAGCGGGGCTGCCTGTTGGGCCCGTCGCTGTGAACCTCTCCGCCATGCAGATCTACCGCGAAGACTTCGCCGAGATGGTAAGTCAGATGCTCGCCGACGCTGGCGTGCCGGCGGAACTGCTGGATCTCGAGCTCACCGAGCGCATTGCCATGGAGAGCTCCGGCAAGACACTGGCAACGCTGGCTGACCTGCATCGGCGCGGCGTCGTGCTGTCGATTGACGATTTCGGCACCGGTTACTCCTCATTGAGTTATCTCAAGCGCTATCCGGTACAGAAGCTGAAAATCGACAAGAGTTTTGTCGACGGGGTGGCAGAGGACGCCGAGGACCAGGCTATCGCGCTGGCCATTATCGGCGTGGCTCGCGGACTTGGGTTCCGCACCATCGCCGAGGGCGTGGAGACGGAGGCGCAGTGGCAGTTCCTCAAGGACAACGGCTGTGACGAGTTTCAGGGATATTACTTCAGCAAGCCGCTGCCGGCCGAAGATTTTGAGGCCCTGCTGCGCTAGCTCGGATCATGAGCCGCTGGAGACAAGCACCCAACTGGTATAACCGACAAAGCACAGGATAAGCAGGGCGCCCTCCAGCCGGTTGATGCGGCCCGGTCCGCGGCGTCGATAGCCCATCACACACAACAGCAGCGCCAGGGCCCCCATGCTCAGTACGTCCCGGCCAAGCACCTCCGGCGGCACGTCGATCTCGGCAATACCGCCCGCGATGCCCACCACCGCCAGCGTGTTGAACAGGTTGGAACCGATCACGTTGCCCAGCGCGATGTCGCTTTCACCCTTGCGCGCGGCAATCACCGAGGACGCGAGTTCGGGAAGCGACGTGCCAACCGCCACGATGGTGAGCCCGATCACCAGGTCGCTGACCCCCAGGCCCTCGGCAATCAGCACCGCGCCCCACACCAGCAGGCGCGAAGCAGCAATCAGGAGCAGCAGGCCGGCGAGCAGCCAGAACAGCGCGCGCCCCAGCGGCATGTGCTGGGTAGACGCGTGCTCCGCAGTGACCTCAATGGCCAGGGTATCGCGGTCGCCCCGCAGGCCCTGGTGGATAGACCAGGTCATCAGCAGGACGAATACGCCCAGCAGTACGACTGCTTCACGCTGGGTGATGACACCATCGACTACCTGCCAGGCTGCCAGCGCAGTGACCGCGAGCAGTATCGGCAGCTCCTTGCGCAGGATCTGTGAGTGCACCGCCAGGGGGCTGAGCATCGCGGTGACGCCGATGATCAGTGCGATGTTGGTGATGTTGGAGCCGTAGGCATTGCCCAGTGCCAGGCCCGGGTTACCCTGGCTGGAGGCGATGGCGGAGACGACCATCTCGGGTGCTGAGGTCCCGAAGCCAATGATGACCATGCCGATCAGCAGGGGCGGCACGTTGAAATGCCAGGCCGTTGCCGCCGCGCCCGATACAAAGCGGTCGGCACTCCAGACCAGCAATACCAGGCCGACAAGTACGGCGCCCAACGCGATCATGAGTCAGCTCCTGCAAAACGGTTGTACCGGACTTGCGCCGGTGGTCGTGAGCAAGATACTGATCTCCCGGGCCCCTCGCCAGTGCCCCGCGGCACCACTATTACCGTTTCTCCCCTGCCGCCTGCCCTGGCGCAGGTTTTCAGTGCCTTCGGTTTACATCCTCATTGCAGCCGTTAAACTGGAGCATTCGCGAGTTACTGCGCCAGGCACTGCGTAGTTTCCCCTGTCCCTACGCAATCAGGAGCACAATATGAGCGCAGCCAAAGCAGGCGACAACGTCAGCATTCATTACACCGGTACCCTGGACGACGGCACCGTATTCGACAGTAGCGATGGTCGCGACCCATTGCAGTTCGAAGTGGGATCCGGGCAGATCATTCCCGGCCTGGATCGGGCCATCGAGGGCATGGCCGTCGGTGACAAAAAGCAGGTCAATGTGCCGGCAGACGAGGCCTACGGCCAGCCGGCTGCCGAGGCCCGGCAGGAAGTGGCCCGGTCGCAGATCCCCGAGCATATTCCGCTGGAACCGGGCTTGCAGTTGCAGATGCAAACCCCCGACGGTCAGGCGATCCCGGTGCGGGTCGCCGAAGTCAGTGACGAGGTGGTCGTGCTGGATGCCAATCATCCGCTGGCCGGAAAAGACCTTACGTTTGACATCGAACTGGTAGCGATCGCCTGACGTGGCTTTGTGATTTACTCCGCCTGTGATAAATAGGCAGGCGGAACTCCAATTCTAAAGATAATAAACCGGGAGCATCATGAAGATATTCGCCAGAAACTCTGTTCTGTCCACTCTGCTGTTGCTCGGGTTGGCGTCACTGACGGCTTGCTCGGATGGCGGCGGGTCTGCTGCGCCACCGCCACCTGAGGTGACGCCCGAGGAGGTGCCGGACCCCGACCTGGTCGTCATCGAGCCCGGCGAAGATTTCCAGCGGCGGTTGATAGAGGCCTTTATCAACGTTGAGCCCGGGCAGACCATCGAACTGCCCGCTGGAGAATTTGAGCTGGACGCCCAGCTGTCGCTGGATGTGGACAATGTTACCGTACGCGGCCAGGGTCATGGTGAAACCCTGCTCGACTTCGGCAGCCAGGTGTCGGGTGGCGAGAGTATCCTGGTCACCAGTAACAACGTGGTGTTGGAAGATTTCGCGGTGATCGACGCGCCGTCAGATGGCATCAAGTTCAAATTCTCCAACGGTGTGACACTGCGTTCGGTGCGCGTGGAATGGACCTGTGGCGCCTGTGAGAGCAATGGTGCCTACGGGCTGTACCCGGTACAGACCAAGAACGTGCTGATCGAAGACTGTGTGGTCATCGGCGCCAGCGATGCGGGGATCTATGTCGGCCAGTCGGACAAGATCATCGTGCGCCGCAACAATGTCTCCCTGAACGTGGCGGGCATTGAGATCGAGAACTCCACAGACTCGGATGTGTACGACAACGTTGCGGAGAACAACACGGGCGGCATTCTGGTATTCGACCTGCCGAACCTGTCTGTGGACGGTGCGCGCGCGCGGATTTTCGACAATACCATCCGCGATAACAATACCCCCAACTTTGCGCCAGCGGGCAATATCGTGGGTGTTGTGCCGGCGGGCACCGGCATACTCGCCATGGCGTTTGACGATGTGGAGATTTTTGGTAACCGCATTGAAAACAACCAGTCCATGGCGGTGGCCATCGTCAGCTACGACATCAGCGGCCTGACCACGAATGATGTGCGCTACGATCCGGATCCGCGCCGCATCCACGTGCACGACAACCTGTACGCCAACAATGCCTACGCACCCGCGGACCTTGCGGCGGATGTTGCCGGGCTGTTCGCCGCGCTAGATGGCCTGCCTGAGGTGGTCTATGACGGGCTGGGTGAAGCGGAAGGTGCGTTCCCGGATGCGGACCGTATCTGTGTTTCCGAAAAAGCCTCAGTTCGTCTGGGCGTTGTGTTCCAGCCCGGCGGCGGTGGCCCGAGCGTGGATCCCGCCTTCTTTGATTGCGCGCATGCATCACTGACCGCGGTAGTACTGGATACCCCGGAAGAGATTGCAGAGGGCGAGCGCCCCCTCACCGAAGATGAAATCGCGGCACTGTGTACCCCCGAGGGCAGCGACCCCAATTTCGATGCGGCGGAAGTCAGCTGTCGGGAGCTTGCCGGTTACAACCTGTTTGCGGATGCGCTGGAGCCGCGCTCAGCCGCCAACGACGGTATCGGCTACGAGCTGACCAGCGCACTGTTTACCGACTATGCCAGCAAGTACCGCTTCATCTACGTGCCAGACGGTCTGCAAGCTGCTTACAACAGTCAGAACGTATTCGATTTTCCGGTGGGCACCATCATCGCCAAGACCTTCGCCATGCCCAACGACTTCCTGAATCCGGCGGCGGGCGAGGAGATTATCGAAACCCGTCTGTTGATTCATCGCCGGGATGGGTGGGCAACACTGCCCTATATCTGGCGCGAGGATGGCAGCGGCGCCGACCTGGCGGTGGCGGGAGGCCGCCGCTCGCTGGAGTGGATTCACAGTGACGGCAGCACGCGCAGCACCGAGTACGTGATTCCCGATGCCAACAGTTGCAAAACCTGCCACGGCGTGACCCGGGCGGAAACGGGCAGTGGCGTGAACACGGAGACCGTCAACCTGCCTATCGGGCCCAAGGCGCGGTTCCTTAACCGCGAGCGCTTGTACGACGGCACCCTGAAGAACCAGTTGGCGCATATGGCGGATCAAGGTGTCCTGGTGGGTTTGCCGGCAGATCTCGCGGCCATCGATACGGCGCCTGATTGGGAAGACGTGGGCAAGCCACTCGAGTCACGCGTGAAGGCCTACCTGGACATCAACTGCGCCCATTGCCATAGCCCCGGCGGCTTTGCCAGCAACTCCGGCATGTTCACCGAGTTCTGGCGCGAGGTGAACGCCACCTACGGTGTCTGCAAGCCCCCCGTCGCCGCGGGGGCTGGCTCTGGTGGTCTGCAGTACGCCCTGGTGCCGGGCAATGCCGATGCGTCCATCACCGTGTTTCGCATGAACTCCAACGAGCCCAATGTGCGCATGCCGGAAATCGGCCGCAGCATTATTCATGACGAAGCCGTAGGACTGGTGCGTGACTGGCTGAACAGCCTGAGTGGCGGCTGCGACTGAGTGCGTCGCGCGCGGTAACACAGGCCCGCCGCAGAGACTGGGGCGGGCTTTTTCCTTCTAGATCATGGACTGCTGGTAGTTCTGTATACCGACGCGCTCGATGAGCTCGAGTTGCGTCTCCAGCCAGTCGACGTGCTCTTCTTCGCTCCTCAGGATCTCGGAGAACAGGTCGCGGGTGCCGAAATCAGAGACCGATTCACAGTGCACGATGGCCTCGCGCAACAGCGGAATGGCCAGCTCTTCCTGCTTCATGTCGCATTGCAGGATTTCTGCAACGTTTTCACCAATGTACAGTTTGCCGAGGTCCTGCAGGTTAGGCAGCCCCTCGAGGAACAGAATACGCTTGATCAGCAGATCGGCGTGCTTCATTTCATCGATGGATTCCTCGTACTCTTTCTCATTGAGCTTGTTCAGCCCCCAGTTTTCAAACATTCGCGCGTGCAGGAAATACTGATTGATGGCCGTGAGTTCGTTTTTCAGTGCCTGGTTCAGGAAGGCAATGACCTGCTTGTCACCTTTCACGCTCTGCTCCTTGTGTGGTGGGTTTCCCCTGCAGTGTAGTCAACTTGGCGTCGGGAGACCACGGATTCCGGCCGTCAAGCTCGGCGGCCCATTTCTGTGTTCGAGACTGACAATTAATACCACACGCAATTGACAATGATTCGCATTCGTCTACACTGGGTGCAGTCAGGAGGCTATTGCATGTTTATTTGTCTGTGCCGCGGAGTGACCGACTCCGCCATCCGCGCCGAGGTCCAGCAGGGCGCTGTCCGCTATGAAGACATTCAGGCTCGCCTGGAGGTGGGTACCTGTTGCGGCACCTGCAAAGACAGCGCTGAAGAAGTGATCGCCGAGACGGTCGCTGAATCCCTTTTCTTTGAACTCAAGGCCACACCGGAAACCGTCTGGGCCTGATCCTGGAGCAACGTATGAACTCGATGTCTTCGCGCCCACCGAAACGGGTGCTCACCCTTGTTGTTGCCGCCATTTTGCTGCCATCCGGCCTTGCCGCGCAGGAGGGGGGTGAATTCCCCATGCCCGTCATCGAGGTGATCGGGAAAAGTGATGATGCCGTGTCGCGGCAAACCGGATCGGTGGTGCTGATTGACCGGGAGGCGCTGGAGCTCATTCAGCCGCTGTCCACCGATGACGCGCTGCGGCGCGTCGCCGGGATCAATACGACAACGGAGGACGAGACGGCGATCGTTGCCAATCTGGGAATTCGCGGATTGTCGGCCAGCGAGTCGAAATCCCTGATTCTTGAAGATGGTGTGCCTGTGGCTCCCGGTCTGTTTATCGGCAACGAGCGCTATTTTAATCCCCGCATCCAGCGTGTCGAACGCATCGAAGTACTGAAAGGATCTGCTTCCCTGCGCTATGGTCCTTCCACGATCGGCGGCGTGGTGAATTACCAGACCAAGACGCCGGATGACGGTGTCCTGCTGTCGGGCCGGCTTGGCTCCTTCGACACCCGCGAAGCTTCCCTGGAGGCGGGTGGCCGCAGCGCCTCCGGCGATGCCTTCGCCGGGCTTGTTGCGACCCGCGCGGAAAGCGACGGCTTTATGGACAAGGACTACGAAATGACGGACATCCTCGTCAAGTCCGGTATGGCGCTCAGCGACAATCAGGAAGTGGGTGTGAAATTCTCCTGGTACGAAAATGACGCCAACATTTCCTACCGCGGCCTGTTGCTCGGTGACTATGAGGCCGGCGCAACCTACAACCCGGCGCCAGATGACTACTTCCTGACCGATCGTGTGGCCTTCGACCTCAATCATGCCTGGCGCATCAACGATAACGCCAGGCTGCAAACCGTGGCCTACTGGAGCGAGGTGTCGCGGGATTACTGGCGCTACAATGTCGATACAGCGGCCTCCAACGAGGCGGGTCGCTGGGTTTATACCGACACCCTCACCGGCAACAACCGGTCCTTTGAGCGGCTCGGCCTGGAGACACGCCTGCAGCTGGATCACCAGCTTTTCGGCTTGGAAAATGCCGCGGAAATCGGTTTCCGGGTGATGAGCGAGGAGTCGGACGACACGCGCATACGCGCCACTCGGGACGCCGATCGCACCGGTATCAATGACCGCCATATCGTGGATAGCGCCGACAGCATCGCAGTGCACGTGCAGAACCGTACCGAGCTGACCCAGCGGCTGGCAGTGACACCGGGGCTGCGAATCGAATCCTATGAGCAGAAGCGTCGGGTGCTGACCGAGAACAACGCCTCGGCCAAAACTTCCAACACTGAGCTCCTGCCCGGGGTCGGCGCAACCTTCGAACTGACCCCCACGGCCCAGCTCTACGGCGGCCTCTACCGCGCGTTCTCGCCGGCGGCAAATGGCGTGGCGCTGGACGGCCTCACGGACCAGAGCCTGGACGGCGAGCGCTCTAACAATTATGAGGTCGGCATTCGTGGCTTGCAGGGCAAGCTGAGCTATGAAGTCGCTGCGTTCTATATGGATTTCGACAACCAGGTGGTCACGGGCAACAGCGATCCCAACCTGTCCCAGTCCAATGCCGGCGAAACGGTGCATAAAGGCATGGAGCTGATCCTCGGCTATGAGTTGGGCGCGGGCTTCAGCGTGGATGCCAACGCGACCTGGGTGCCTGAGTCGGACTTCCAGACTGGGGAGTTTGCGGGGAACAGGCTGCCCTATGCACCGGAGCATCTGGCCAATCTGGCCCTTAACTACCGTGGCAGCCAGTGGAATGCCGCGCTGACCGCCCACTACCGTGGCTCGCAGTTCGGTGATGCAAGCAACCAGGTTGATATCCCCGACAACGCAGCCGGCGGTATCTGGGGTGGCAAGATGCCTTCCTATACGCTGCTGGATTTCATGGCTGAGTATGAATTCAGCAGCAGCCTGACGGTGTTCGGTGCGGTGAAAAACCTGACAGATGAACGCTATATCACGGGCCTGCGCCAGGGTATCTACGTGGGGCCCGAGCGCTCTTTTGAAATCGGCGCGCGCTTCCGCCTCTGATGCCAGGGCCCCCGCCGCGGGTGCCAGGGCTGCACGGTGGTGTTGGGTCCCCCCACTGATGTAACCTTTTCTTTGTCGCATGGCCAGGCATGACACGGCGGGGAGGATGGCGTGGCGCGAACAACCGGGAAAGTCGTTGCACTCCTGCTACTGCTGATGTCAGTGAGCTCGAGGCCACTGGCACAGGAGCTTTCTCCCCGCGCCTACTGGCCCGCACCACAGGGCACGCAGATCGGTGCCCTCGGGTTTGCGCATACCCGGGGCGACACCATTCCCGATCCTTCGTTGCCGATTGCCGGCCTTAACTCGTCCATTACCACGGCACAGCTCAGTGTTCGCCAGACCTTCTCCCTCGCGGGGCGCACCGCGACCTTTGTGGTAGATGCGCCTTATGCCAGCGGCCGCTCCTCAGCAGAGATTGATGGGCTGGGCACGGTGTCTCGCGACTATGATGGCCTCGGGGATATCGCTGCAACACTGTCGGTCAACTTTTCCGGTGCACCCGCCATGGATCGTAAGGCCTTTGCCGAGATGCTGCGGTCGCCCCGCCCCCTGCTTGGCGGCAGCCTGCGCATTGTGGCACCGACGGGCCGCTACGACCCTGAGCGGCTGCTGAATGTCGGTGCGAACCGCTGGGCAACCAAGCTGGAGCTGGGTTACATCCTGCCTATCGGAAACCAGTGGATATGGGAGCTTGAGGCGGGCGGCTGGTGGTTTCAGGACAACGACAACTTTCTGGGCTTGCGGCGGGAGCAGGCTGCGCTGTACTCGGTCGAGACGCATCTCGTGCGCCAGATCCATCCGGGACTTTGGGTATCGCTGGATGCGAACTTCTATCGCGGAGGACGAAGCACGCTGGGCGGCCGGCGCCTGGATAACCTGCAGCGCGACAGTAAAGCGGGATTCACCCTGGTATTCCCCTTCAACCGGCGCAATGCGTTTAAGCTCGCCTATGAGCAGGGCTCCCTCAACGACAGCGATGAAAACTTTCGCGCCTACTCGCTCAGCTATCTGCGCACCTTCTAGCCGGTGCGTTCCGAACGTCGGCCCGTATCAGATGGGGTAGGTGAATCCGGTACAGTCTTCCGTATACGCCCACAGCTTAGCCGCGGCCGCATCGTCTCTGGCCCAGGGACGCGGACGCACCCGCTTGCAGTTGGCAAAATACTCACCGCTGGTGTCTGCAACGTCATCGCTGGTGCACAGATACACAGATGTCTCGGCACCCTTGTCCGGGGAGCGGAAGAATATCTTCATGAACGCCGGTGCAATGTTCTTCAGGAAGCCGTCATTCTGCTGGCCCAGTGAGGTGGCTACCGCGCCGGGGTGCAGGGCGTTGACCGTGATCGGCTGCCCCTCGAGACGCTGTGCCAGGGTTCGGGTGAACAGAATGTTCGCCAGCTTGGAGCGGCCATATTCGCGAAACGCCTTGTAGTTCTTCTCCGCCTGCATGTCATCGAAATGCATGCCGCGGACAAACGCGTGCGCGGCAGACGCAACGTTGACGATGCGTGCGCTGGGCGCTTCCATCAATGCGGGCAGCAGCAGGCCCGTGAGCAGGAAGGGCGCGAAGTGGTTCACCGCGAGCGTCTCTTCGTAGCCGTCCACCGTCGTCTTGCGGCTGGTATTCATCAGGCCCGCGTTGTTGAGGAGTATGTCTATCGGCCGCCCCTGGGACAGGCACGTTTCGCCGGCGGCGCGGACGCTGGCCAGGCTTGCCATGTCAAGCTGTACCACGCTGGGCTCAGCCCCGCCCGCTGCGACGATCTCCCGGCTGAGCGCCTCACCTTTTTCCGGATTGCGACACAACAGGGTGAGTATGGCCCCTTTGCCGGCGAGGGTGAGGGCTGCGCTGCGGCCAATGCCCGCCGTGGGGCCCGTGATAGCGATATGCTTGTTGTTGATATCCATGGTGTGCTCTTCCCTCGTTGACCATTAATAGTGATATGGGGTGGGTCATTTCGGACGTCGGCTACAGGCTCTCTGTAGACCAGACCAGCGCCAGCAGCTTGCCCTCGGCCAGCTCCTCCACGGGTGCATCGTCGTTGATGACGCGCAGTTTGCCGTCAGTTGTCAGGGTGAACAGCGGGATCATGCTGGTGCCATTTTTTTCTTTGTAGGCGACGAGGTCAAACTCTGCATTGAGGTTGATCGCCCGTATCTCCGCGCCACGCGCCAGCAGGCTGGCCAGCTTCTGGTAGGTGACTTCGCTGCCAAAGAGACGCGGTGCGCGGAATTCGTCCGCGGGCCGTTCACGCTCGCTGACTTCACGCTCTTCCGCGTTGCGCAGGCTGAAAACCTTCTTCGGGCCGAACTCGCTGCGGTATTTCAGGCAGGCCAGCGTGTTCCAACGCGCGCGCCGCGACATGGCGAAGAGTCTCCCAATGCCCACGAGTTCCAGATACTGGTCGGCGTGGGAGGAAATCGGATCGCCGTAATAGGTTTCCAGTCCCGCCATGCGTGCGCTGCGAATCTCTTCATAGGAGGTGTCTGCGAGTTTTACCCGGAAACCCTGCCGTACCAGGGCCTGGGCCACGGCCCGAGCCACGGCATTCGCGCCGACAATCAGTACGCCGTTCGGCTCCGCTTCGGCGAGGCCCAGTGCACGGGTCGCCGCGCCGGCGGTGAGGCTCTGCAGCACGACGGTGGCGATGATCACCAGGAACGTGTAGGCCACCAGGTCCGAGGCGCCAGGGTAGTCGATGCCTTCGAGTCGCAGCGCAAACAGTGAGGAGACGGCTGCGGCAACAATACCGCGCGGTGCAACCCAGCTCAGCAGCGCTTTCTGGCGCCAGCTGTAGTTGCCGCCGATGGCGGATGCCCATACCACGACCGGCCGCGCCAGTAGCACCACCAGCAGCACGATCACGCCGTTCCAGCCGGTGGCGAGAATATCCTGGGGATCAACCCGCGCGCCCAGCACAATGAACAGCACCGAGATAATCAGCACCGACAGGCTTTCCTTGAAGCTGAGTATTTCACTCACGCCCACGTCTTTCATATTGCCCAGCCAGATGCCCATCACGGTAACGGTGAGCAGGCCGGATTCGTGGGCGACGTAATCACTGCCGGCGAACATCATGATGACCCAGGCCAGGGTGACCACGTTGATGAGGTATTCCGGAACCCAGTGTTTGCGCAACACGAACCCCAGGCTGAGGGCGCCAACAAAACCCGCCACCAGGCCGACGCCGATGCTCTGGGCAAACACGGCCCACGAATCCACGCCTGAGAGGATGTACTGGAAGACCAGAACGGCAAGCAGCGCGCCCACCGGGTCAATCAGAATGCCCTCCCAGCGCAGCACCTGGCTGACCTCCGGCTTGGCGCGCATGGTGCGCAACAACGGGTTGATTACAGTCGGCCCGGTGACCACGACCAGTGCCGCAAACAGCAGGGCAACAGGCAGGGAGAAGTCGGCCAGCAGCCAGCAGCCTACCGCCATCAGCACCCAGTTAAGTAGGGCCCCCCAGCTCACCAGGTTGGTGACTACCCGTCCGTGGCCCTTCAGGTCTCGGAACTTCAGCGTCATGCCACCTTCGAATAGCACCAGTGCCACCCCGAGAGACACCATGGGGAAGAGCAGGTCACCGAACTGTTCATCGGGTCGGAGCAGTCCGGTGACGGGTCCGGCGATGATGCCCAGCACCAGCAGGGCAAGGATAGAGGGCTGCTTCAGTCGCCAGGAGAGCCACTGGGCCCCCACGCCCAGTACCAGTACGGCGGCGATGATGTACAGCAGGTTCTGATCCACGCGAGACTCCTGTCGGTATGCGATGCCAGCGCAGCATAGCGCAATTGTTGGTGTCCGCGCGCGCACGGTTGGCGAGGGGCACGTCCGGGTGCGAGAGTGCGCGTGGTGTCAAGAGAGCGCCGCACCCGCTGAAACGGTGCGACGCTTGTACGTTGCCTAGTCGATGACGCCCGGCTGGCTGTAGTCGCAGACCCCATCGGGGAAGATGGCCTGCAGCTTTGCATACTCCTCGGCGGACGGTTCCCAGCTGCCGTAAAGGCCCGCATCAATTGCGTCGTCAAGGGGCTGCAGTGCGCAACGGAAGACGTCACCGGTGATGGGCGCACCGGCGACGATGCGCGATGTGCTGTAGGGTGGAAAGCGCTCTGTGCAGCTGCCGGCGGGCCGGTCATTGAGGATGCCGTCCCATACCGTCTCTCCGCTGGCGATCAGTTCGCCGTCGCTGTCAAAGCAGCTGTCCACCGCAGCAGCAGGGCGGTTGGCGCCCACCGGGCTATCCGGGTTGGCGTGAATGTTGGCCATCCACTCGTCGAGCACGGCAAACGCCTGCATGGTGTTGTCGTAGTCGCTGCCGTTCGGATTGCGGTCGATGAACCAGATCACCTGGTTGGAAGCATCACCATCGTGATTCAGGAGGCGCTGTCGTGTGACGAAGGACTGGATCGTGTTGTGCATGTCCAGCTCGTCCTCCAGGTAGTGGCGCAGGTCGATGAAAGGTATTTCCGCCTCGCCCCGTTGCACCATCCCCGAATCGAATGCGGCCCGGATCGCGCCCGGGTCGGCGCGCTTGCGTGGCGCCGGTGTGTCCTCCGTCGCGGTTGTGGCATTGCGCCAACTCCAGGGGTCGATCTGGTTGGGGTACAGCGGCTCGTCGTCGGTCAGGGCAAAGCACAGGTCGATGATAAAGGGGCAGCCCTCCTGCACCATGTCCGGTTCGTTCTTCCAGCTGCCGATATTCCAGTTCAGATCGATGAACTCGTCAGGGCTGATGTTGCCGTCAAGCAGTGCCTGCAGACCGTACTGCACGCCGACGTTGTCCCAGGTGGTGGCGGCAAAGCCGTCCTCGGCACGACCGTAGATGTTGATCACGTCAGCAAAGTGTGTCCATTCCACCTGGGCCTGCTGCTCTGGCGTGATGCCGGGAGCCTCGCCAAAGTGAGGGTTCAGCGCCAGCGGCGAGAGGCCGCGCCAGGAGGCTGTGCACTCGCTGGAACCCTGCGGGACCCAGGGTGTGAGCCCGAAACTGACGACGTCGTTAGGTACATCGTTACTTGCATTCAGGCCTATCAGCCAGCTGCGGTTGTTCCAATCCGCCCACTTGCCGCCGGGATCTTCGCGCAGTTGCAGATCGATCCAGCGTTCAATCAGCTCGCAGTCCCCGATGTGTATGGTTTGCGTGACCATGTCTGAATAGGAGTACTGGGGGACGCCAGCGTCAATCAGCCCTGGATGATTCTGGGCGTAAATGTACTGCTGAATGCCACCACCAGAGCCGCCGACGCCAACGGTGTACTCGGGTGCACCATAGGCCGAGACGAAACGGCTCTTGACCATGATGGCGGTCTCGCCGCCGAGCTCGAGGTTGTAGTGAGTACCCGTTTTCGTGCCAGTGGAATAGGCCACCGCGTACCCGGCGGCCAGACCGTCCGTATACAGTGCCCGGCTACGGCTGGGGCCACCCTGGTAGTGGCCAATGGCAACGCCCCCTTGGAAGTAGTAGATGAGCCGCTGGTTCCAGACGCTCAGGTCGGGGTCGTCGTCCTCTTGGGGCGCTGGCGAGAGCATGGCGATTGAGTAGAGGAAACGGTTCAGGCTGCCGCGTTCCCAGCGTACGATGAAGTCGACTTCGCGGTCGTCAATCGTGGTCGTGGTGGCGATGTCGGCGGGGCGTTCGCCGTTTTCCGGGTAATCCATCCAGGCGCCACCCTCGGTCAGGTATTTGTAACTGACTACTGTTTCCACGCTGCAGTTTTCATCAATCACCGGGCCCAGCTCAAGATCGGCCAGGTGACGGTCGGTTGCGCAGAAAAAAGGTGCCTGTTGCGGTCCGGAGAAGATTGGCCCACTCGCAGGATGATTGCTCAGGGTGATGCTGGCAGCGGTGACATTGTTTGCGCTACTGCTGACTTCCAGTGCGTTGTCACCCACCACCAGCCCGACAACCCGGCCCTCCAGGCCGTGGCCGTCGCTGCGTGCTTCGAACTGCCCGGTGATATCCTCTCCATCCAGCATCACCACCACGTTCTCCAGTGGCAGCGCGGCCGGCACTTCTATGCCGACCCGCGCCTCTCCCCCGCTGACCATCTCGGGTGGGCTGGACAGTACGGAGACGGCGAACGCACCGAGCAGCTCAGGTTCACCTCCGTTTCCATGGTCGGTGCCGTCGCTGCAGGCGGTCAGCAGCAACGCCAGCGTGAGTAAGTGGGCGCGCAGAGCGCCGCTTTGGCGCGGCGCTGAGAACGGTAGCTGCATCGTATTCTCCTTATTTTTTACCGTGCAGACTTCACATACTAGCTGCTCCCGGTGTGGCTGCCAGCGCGGCGGTCCAACTATCTGGACGACACATCCGGAAATGCCGCAAGTCTGCTAGACTCCGCGTTCACGAAAAAGCCTGCTGCCATGTGGCGCTAATCGACCGGGCCCCAACCCGCAACCGCTCTGGGAGTGCCAGATACATGAAGCAGACAATCGCGCGCTGGCTGCTGCGCGCAGCGGGTTGGAGCCTGGAGGGTGCTCGCCCGGCACATGCGCGCTATGTCCTGATCGCGGCGCCCCATACCTCCAATTGGGACTTTCCGTTGATGCTGCTGTACGCCGCCGCCTTCGACATCAAGGTGCGCTGGATGGGTAAGCACAGCCTCTTTGCCTGGCCCTTTGGCGGGTTCATGCGCGGCCTCGGCGGCATGCCCATCGTCAGGCATCGCGCCGGTAATCTGGTGACGTCCATGGTTGCGGCCTTCGAGCAGTCAGACCAGCTTGTTCTGGTGGTGCCGACGGAGGGCACGCGTGACCGCACCGACTACTGGAAATCAGGTTTCTACCATATCGCTCGCCAGGCCAACGTGCCCATCGTGCCCTCCTTTCTGGATTTCTCCCGCAAACGGGGAGGGTTTGGTCCCGGTCTTTCGACCACAGGCAACGTGGTAGCTGACATGCAGTATTTCCGCGATTTCTACGCCGGTATGGCGGGCAAGTTCCCGGCCAACGTGGGGCCAATACGCCTGCGGGAAGAGGCGGACGGGTAATTTGGGCCACCGCGCCATGCCGGGATCTGCGCTGGTGTGGTGGAAGCGCTTGCAGTGGCCGGCCCTGTAAAATAATATATATTATATATTTATTCGGGTTGCAGGGAGTGTCCGCTTGAACATCGACTTTTCACCGGCGCAGCGGGAGCTGCGTGACGCGTTCAGGGCCTATATGCAGGTGCTGATGACACCGGCGCTGCGCGAGGAACTTCAGCAGCCTCTGGCGACCGAGGGTGGTGGTCCGCTCTGGCGCAAAGCCATGCAGCAAATGGGCGCCGATGGCTGGATCGGTCTGGGCTGGCCAACAGAATGGGGCGGACGCGGTTATGGCCCTATCGAGCAATACATTTTCATCGAAGAGGTCACGCGCGCCGGCCTCCCGTTTCCCTACCTGACCACGGAGTCGATCGGCCCAGCTGTTGCCGAATTTGCCGACCCGGAGATTCGTGACGCCCTGCTGCCGCGCATTCTCGCGGGTGAGACTGTGGTCGCCATCGGGTACTCCGAACCCCAGGCGGGTACCGATATGGCGGCGCTGCGCACGACTGCAGTACGCGAGGGAGACGAGTACGTGATCAACGGGCAGAAGGTCTATACCTCGCTCGCACATTTTGCCGACTACGTGTTTCTCGCCGTGCGCACGGGAGATCCGGAAACACTGCCGCGGCACAAGGGTATTTCCATTCTGCTGGTCCCGACCAATTCACCGGGCTTTTCCGCTACCCCCATCTACACCGTGGGTGATGGTGAAACCAATATCACCTGGTACGACAACGTGCGTGTGCCGGTAAAGAACCTCATCGGCGCCGAAAACGGTGGCTGGCGCGTGGTCACCAGCCAGCTCAATCGGGAACGGCTGACACTGATGAACCCCGGCACAGCCAATCTGCTCTACCAGCAGACGTTGGAGCACGCGCGCACCACACTGGCGGCGGATGGCCGGCCCCTGCTGGAGCAGCCCAGGGTGCAGCGGCTGCTCGCCTCCGTCTACAGCCAGCTCCGTGTGCTGCAGCTTGCCTGTCGCAAACAGGCCTGGGCGATCGCCAATGGCAGCCTGGAGACAGCCGATGCCTCGGCCATCAAAGTGTCTGGCTACGAGACTTTCCTCAGCTGTTACCGCAGCCTGCTGGAGGTGCTGGGGCCCGACGGTATCCTCAAACGCGGCTCCACCGGTGCGCTGCTGCAGGGACAGCTTGAGCTGATTTACCGCTCGGTACCCGTGTATGGCTTCGCTGGCGGCACCAATGAAATTCAGCGCGATCTTGTGGCCCAGTTCGGACTGGGCCTGCCGCGCGCCAAACGCTAGGGGCAGGCATTATGGATTTTGCATTGACGGAACTGCAGCAACAGGTGCGAGAACTCGCGCGCGAGATTCTGGCTGACGGCTGCACAGTGGAACGCTTGCGGGAGATAGAACAAAGGGACCGGCGCGTTGATCAGGAACTCTGGCAAACCCTGCGTGAGGCCGGCCTGTCTGCGGTGGCTGCCAGTGAAGAGGCCGGTGGCGGTGGGTTGGGCCTGCTGGAGTTCGGCCTGATTCTGGAGCAGGTTGGCGCTACGGCCGCGCCTGTCCCGCTGCTGGCTCACGGTCTGGCGACTCTGGCCATAGAGCGCAGCCAGGGGGCCTCGGCGCTGGCGCCACTGCTTGCTGTTGACGGTTGGATGGCGGTTTCCACACGCACCGATGGCAATACGCTGCGCTGTGTGAACGGTCGGCTCAGCGGGTCGCTGGATGGCATTGCCCATGGCCGTGGCTGCCATCACCTGGTTGTTCCCGCCCGCGACGGGCAGGGCTGGTGCCTGTGCCTGCTTGAAGCCTCCAATGAGGCGGTGACCTGGCAGGCGCAGACAAGCACGGCTCTGGAGCCGTTGGGACGGCTGCAGGCTGACGGGGCAACCGCGCAGCGGCTGGGTGGCGCCGAATTACTGGCCTGGCTGGACCAGTGCGGGGCGATGGCCTGCGCCATGGCGCAGACTGGGGTACTGGATGCCGCTCTGCAACTCGCCCGCAACCATGTTTGCGAGCGCGAGCAGTTCGGTGTTCTCATCGGAAGTTTCCAGGCCGTGTCCCAACGCCTGGCAGATTGCTGGATCGACCTGATGAACCTGCGCCTTGCTGCCCTTGCGGCGGCAACACAGCTGGACAATGGCGAGGACGCCGAACTGGATGTGCTCACGGCGCGCATCTGGGCGGCAGAAGCCGGCCACCGGGTCCTGGCGGGCTGCCAGCATGTGCACGGCGGTTTGGGGCATGACCGTGACTACCCACTCTGGCGCTATGCAGTATGGGCGCGGCATTACGAGATGCTGTCTGGCGGTGTTAATGTCGCCCTGGAGCAGTTGGGCCGGGCGATCGCCCTGAACCCGGAGCGGTCCTGTTTGTAATGACTTCGATCAAGGGCGATCGACCAATGACATCACGAGTGACGACATTATGAAAACGGTGCTGAGACGACAGCTGGCAGAGGGAGTGCTTGAGGTCAGCCTGAACAGGCCGGATCGCCTGAACGCCCTGAATGAGAATCTGATCGGCGAGTTGCTGGCGGTGTTCCGCGGCCTGAACAACGATCGCGAAACGCGAGTGGTCATTCTGACCGGCCGGGGCAAGGGTTTTTGTGCGGGAGCAGATCTGAAATCCAGCGGGTCCCGGCCCGGTTCGGTGCCCGGCACCGAGGGCATGGGCCAGTTGGGCTATGTCTACAAGTACCAGGAGTATCTGGCGGAGTTGGTATTGGCCATTCATGAGTGCGACAAGCCTGTCATTGCGGCCGTCAACGGGGCCGCGGTGGGTGGCGGCCTGGCGCTGGCGCTGGCCTGCGATATCCGCATTACAGCCGAGGTGGGCAAGTTTGGCTCGGTATTCATCAAGACGGGCCTGTCCTCCTGCGACGTGGGCACCAGCTATCTGCTGCCGCGTATTGTCGGCGTTTCCGCCGCGACAGAGCTGATGCTGACCGGAAGGGTCTTCCCCGCCGCGGAAGCCCGTGAGCTTGGCCTGGTATCCCGGGTGGTACCGGCTGATGAACTGATCCCGGAAGCCACCCGTCTGGCACAAATGATTCTCGAGAACAGTGAGTATGGCGTTTGGATGACCAAGAAAGGCATTCGCGCCAATCAGGACGCCCCCAGCCTGCGCCATGCCATGGAATTGGAAAACCGCACGCAGGTTCTGGGGTACTTTTCCGGGTGCATGGAAGAATCCATGCAGGCGTTCCAGGAGGGTCGCGCACCCGTATGGAGCAAACTGTGAGCACTCCGGTGACACGGCGCGGGAGGCCGCCAAAAACGTCGCTGGAGGACATCGTCGACAAGGCCGTCGAACTCATGGCCCGTGAGCCCGAGAAAGACCTCTCACTGAACGCCATTGCCAAGGCCCTCAGTATCACGCCGATGGCGATCTACCGCTATGCGAGTGATCGGGATGAGCTGATGGAGGCGGTGGCCGATCGTATGTTGCGTGATTTCAAGCCCGAAATTCCGGATCAGCCCTGGCAGTCGCAGATCCGCCACTGGGCATTCGCCACACGCGACTATTTTCTGGCCAATCCCGCCCTGTTCACCATCATCGGCTGGCAACAGCATATCGCCAGTGCATGGCTGGCCCAGATAGCAATCCTGGCCCGTATATTGGCGCAAACCGGGCGGACGGATGAGCGCCTTGCGGACACGGTGCAATGGGTCTCTACAACTGTGATGAGTGCCATTTTAATGGAAATCGCCAGCAAGCGTTCAGGCTCGCGCGTGAGCATGAGCGATGTCGACAAGTTGCCCGCGGAGGACGCCGCGCTGGTGCGCTCCCTGATGCGGCACCTGCTGAAGAAGAATGCGCGAACGGTATTCACCGAATGCGTTGAGAACATGATTCTGACGATAGAGGTCTCACAATGAGTTCACTGAAACTGGGTCTGCAACTGGGTTACTGGGGCGCACAGCCGCCGCCGGATTTTGTCGGTATGGCACAGGAGGCGGAGCGCCTCGGTTTTGATTCCGTGTGGACGGCGGAGTCCTGGGGTAATGACTGCTTTACGCCGCTGGCCTGGGTGGGTGCACACACGTCCCGTATCCGTCTTGGAACCGCGATCGCGCAGCTTTCCGCGCGCACGCCGGCGTCCTGCGCGATGGCGGCCCTGGCGCTGGATCACCTGTCTGGCGGGCGCATGATGCTTGGCCTCGGCGTGTCCGGACCGCAGGTGGTTGAGGGGTGGTACGGCCAGCCCTATAGCAAGCCTCTGGCGCGCACCCGCGAATACGTCAGCATCATCCGCAAGATTCTGCGCCGCGAAGAGCCCGTGTCCAACGATGGCGAGCATTACCCGCTGCCCTATCACGGCCCCAATGCCTGGGGGCAGGGCAAGCCGCTGAAGTCGATCACCCACCCCCTGCGGGCCGATCTACCGATTTTCATTGGTGCTGAAGGGCCCAAAAACGTGACGCAGACCGCGGAAATTGCCGACGGCTGGTTGCCGCTGTACTACTCACCCTGGCGCCATGATGTGTACGAAAGCCAGCTGGTGGCGGCAAAGCCGGGCTTCGAAATTGCCCCCATGGTCATGGTCAATATCAACGATGACCTGCAAGCGGCGTTGCGCCCGGTCAAGGCGATGCTGGGTTTCTATGTGGGCGGCATGGGCTCCAAGACCAACAACTTCCACAAAGACCTGATGGCGCGTTTGGGCTTTCCTGATGAGGCGGACCAGATTCAGGAGCTGTTCTTTGCCGGTGAGCGTGAGAAGGCGATCGACATGGTGCCGGACGCCTTTGCCGATGAGATCGCGCTGTGCGGCCCGCTTGACCGCATACGTGAACGGCTGCAGGACTGGAAGCGTTCACCGGTAACCACCATTCTGGTCAACGGTGACCGCGAGTTCCTGCGCCAGATGGCTGAACTGGTGCTTTAGGGGTGAATACCGGCAGGTAAAGACTACCGGCTGGGCGGTCTGTCTGGCGCTTTGTCCCTCACAACACCATATAGCCCCCGTCAGTCACCAGGGTGTGCCCTGTGGTGAAGCTCGACAGATCGCTGGCCAGGTAGAGCACAGGCCCGATGATTTCATCGGTTTCAGCCACCCGTTTCTGCAATGATGCCGCAATGGCCCCGTCCAGATAGCCGGGGATATTTGCTGCACTGTCGAACAGGTCGGAGTGGTAGCTGCCGGGCGCCAGGCTATTGACCCGTATGCCCTTGCCAGCCCATTCCGCAGCCATCACTTTGGTCAGTGCATCCAGCGCGGCCTTCGTGGCGGCATAGAAGCCCTGTAGTGCAGAGGGCTTCAGGCCGCCGACGGAAATCACATTGATCACCGAACCGCCGCCGTGCTCTGCCATTCTCGGTGCCATGCGTGATGCCAGGTACCAGGGCCCCTTGGTGTTGACATCGAACAGCTTCTGGAACAGATCCGGCTGCAGGTCGGAAAGCTCGCCAATCATCGGGTTCATGCCGGCGTTGTTGATCAGAATATCCACGCGACCGAAGGCTTCGTAGGCGGCCTCAATGACCCTGTCGAGGTCATCGGTGCGACCCATGTGTGCCGACAGCGCCAGGGCCTTGCGCCCCTTGGCGCGCAGTTCATCCGCGACAGTCTCGCAGTTTTCCAGTCGCCGGCTGACGACGATGATGTCGGCGCCTGCGTCGGCGAGGCCGTGGCACATGGCCTTGCCGAGGCCGCGACTGCCGCCGGTTACGAGTGCGACCTTGCCGGTCAGATCAATGTTATGCATGGTTTGCAGTCCTTGTTGCATGTTCGGGGGCCAACCCCATCGAGTTGTGTTGGTCGACGATCAGTCTTGCACGTTTACCCGCTGGCACCCCAGCGCCAGTTGCGGATCTCGGGTTTGTCGACGCCGTGTTCATAGGCGTAGGCCTGACAGTCAAGCTGTAGCTCGCGCATCTTCTGCCGCACATGGGCGCCCGCCACCAGCAGGCCAGGCACGCGGTTGATCACGTCGATCACCAGGCTGAATCGATCAATTTCATTTTTGATGGCGAGGTCCAGCGGTGTGTTGATGCTGCCTTTTTCCTTGTAGCCGCGCACATGCAGGTGGGCGTGATTGCTGCGCTTGTAGGCGAGCCGGTGGATCAGCCAGGGGTAGCCGTGGAAGTTGAAGATGATCGGCCTGTTCACCGTGAACAGGCTGTCGAAGTCGCGGTCCGGAAGGCCGTGGGGATGCTCCTGGGGAGACGTCAGTGTGAACAGGTCCACTACGTTGATAAAGCGGATCTTCAGTGTGGGGAAATGCTCCCGCAACAGTTCCACAGCCGCCAGTGCCTCCTGCGTGGTCACATCCCCGCAGCCCGCCAGGACGACATCGGGCTCTTCGCCCTGGTCGTTGCTGGCCCAGTCCCAGATGCCGATGCCCTGTATGCAGTGGCGAATTGCCGCAGGCATGTCCAGGTACTGCAGGTGCTGCTGTTTGTCGGCCACAATCACGTTGATGTCGTTGCGGCTGCGCAGGCAGTGGTCGGCCACGCTAAGCAGGGTGTTGGCGTCCGGCGGCAGGTACACACGCACAACGCTAGGGCTCTTGTTCACGACGAGGTCGAGGAAGCCGGGGTCCTGGTGGGTAAATCCGTTGTGGTCCTGGCGCCAGACCGTCGAGGTAATCAACAGGTTCAGCGATGAGACCGGTGCGCGCCAGTCGATGTCCTCCGCGCCGTCCAGCCACTTCGCGTGCTGGTTGAACATGGAGTCGATCACGTGCACGAAAGCCTCGTAGGTTGACAGGAAACCATGCCGCCCGGTCAGCAGGTAGCCCTCCAGCCAGCCCTCCAGCGTGTGTTCAGACAGCAGCTCCATGACGCGACCATCTGCGGCCAGCTCGCCGCCATCGTCATCTCCCGGCACCCGGTCGGCCATCCAGGTCTTCTTACTGGCCTCGTAGACGGCGTGCAGCTTGTTGGATGAGGTTTCGTCGGGCCCGAACACGCGGAAGTTCGTCGGGTTGGCGCGCAGGATATCGCGCAGCAGCTCGCCCAGTGGAAACGTGTTGCCGGCGATACTCGCGCCGGGCTGCGGTACCGCAACGGCATAGTCGCGGAAGTCGGGCAGCTGCAGAGCCTTGCGCAACAGGCCGCCGTTGGCGTGCGGGTTGGCGCTCATGCGGCGGTTCCCCTGCGGTGCGAGTGCCCTAAGCTCGCTGTTCAGCCGACCCTCGGCGTCAAACAGCTCATCGGGCCGGTAGCTGCGCAGCCAGTCTTCCAGGCTCTGTAGTTGCCCGGCATCCTCGCGCACCTTCGCCAGCGGGACCTGATGTGCTCGCCAGCTGCCTTCAATGGCATGGCCATCGACGGTTTTCGGGCCGGTCCACCCTTTCGGGCTGCGCAGCACAATCATCGGCCAGCGTGGGCGTTCCGGCGCAGACGTTGTCGAGCCGCGCGCGTCCGCCTGAATGCGGCGTATCTCCGCCACGCAGTGCTGCAGTGCCGCCGCCATCGCCTGATGCATCAGCTCGGGGTCGTCGCCCTCCACAAACAGCGGGGACCAGCCATACCCCCGGAACAGCGCATCGAGTTCCTCATGCGATATTCGCGCGAGCACGGTGGGGTTGTTGATCTTGTACCCGTTCAGGTGCAGCACGGGGAGCACCGCGCCATCGCGGCGCGGGTTGAGAAACTTGTTGGAGTGCCAGGCGGCGGCCAGTGGGCCGGTTTCGGCCTCGCCGTCACCCACCATCACCGCAACCAGCAGGTCGGGGTTGTCGAAAGCCGCACCGAAGGCGTGCGAGAGGCTGTAGCCCAGCTCGCCGCCCTCGTGAATCGATCCCGGGGTCTCTGGCGTGCAATGGCTGCCGATGCCGCCTGGAAAGGAGAAATCGCGGAAGAACTGCAGCAGGCCGGCGCTGTTTTCTCCCTTGTGCGGGTAGACCTCCGAGTACGTGCCTTCCAGGTACACCGGTGCCAGTACGCCAGGTGCGCCGTGGCCCGGCCCTGCCAGGTAAATGGCGTTGAGATCGTGCTTGCGGATGAGCCGGTTCAGGTGCACGTATAGGAAACTCAAGCCCGGGCTGCTACCCCAATGTCCGAGCAGGCGCTCCTTGATGTGCTCAGGCTGCAGTGGTTCGCGCAGCAGCGGGTTATCGCGCAGGTAGATCATGCCTGCCGCGAGGTAGTTGCAGGCGCGCCAGTAGGCGTCTAACTGGCGAAGTTCGTCGGCCTCCAGAGGCGATGTGTTCCCGGGCCTGTCCATAAGTTGCAGCTCCTGTGGGTGTTTGGTGGGGCGGTATGGCTCCGATCAGCGCGTCGCCTGTGCTGCCAGCAGGGCGGCGGCCTGCCTGGCCATCAGCGCCTGTTCGTCTGCCTTCAGCACCCAGACGCTGACCGGGCTCTCAAGTGGGCTGATGCGGTGTTCCCGCCCCGTCGCCACGCGATTCGCGACCGTGTCGATATGGACGCCAGCCCAGTCCATATCGACGAGAATGCGCGTGCGCACTTCCGGGGCATTTTCACCGACACCGCCACCGAACACGATGCTGTCCGCACCACCCAGCACCGCGAGGTAGGCACCAATGTATTTCCGCACGCGATAGCAGTATAGCCCCACCGCAAGCTTTGCCGACGCACTTTCGGATGCCAGCAGCACGCGCATGTCGGCGCTCAGGCCCGACACGCCAAGCAGCCCGCTCTGGCGGTTGAGCAGGTCGTCCAGTTCATCGGTGCTCCAGCCATGGTGCTGTTGCAGATACAGCAACAGGCCTGGATCAATGTCGCCGCTGCGGGTGGCCATCATCAGGCCCTCGAGCGGGGTGAACCCCATGGACGTGTCCATCGGTCTGCCATCGCGGGTAGCGGTGATGGAACAGCCTGAGCCCAGTTGCAGTGTGAGGATGCGACCTGTGTTCGTACCCTGCGCTGCGACCTCGGACCAGCGCCGCCACAGCGCTTCATGGGCGAGCCCGTGGAAGCCGTAGCGCCGCAGGCCGTGGCGCGTGGTCAGTTCCGCAGGCAGGGCGTAGTGGCGGGCGAGCTGCGGCAGGTCTGTGTAGAACGCGGTGTCAAAGCTGGCGATGTGCGGTGTGTCGGCGTTCAACAGCGCCCGGGCGGCGCGAATCAGCGACAGCGATCGCCCTGTGTGCAGGGGCGCCAGTGGCGCCAGCTGCACCAGCTGCTGCTCTGCAGCAGCATCAATCAGGCCAGGCCCGGAGAAATACGGCCCCCCGTGGACGATGCGATGCACCACGGCCGTGATGTGCCCCGGTTTGTATTGCTCAAGGAAGTTGCGCAGGAGCTCCGCCCCGGACTCACCCTGCAATTCGTAACGCGCGCTGGCAACCGGTTCCGGTTCGCCGCCGGTTACGCTGAATGCGGCGAGGCGCAGGGAGGAGCTGCCAGCATTGACGGTGAGTAGCATCATAATTGCCGAGTATGGCGTTTTCCCGGATAGCCGACCAGTCCACAGCCTGCGCCATACAGCCAGAGGCGTTCCCGCCCTGCGCGGGGCGGTGGATCCGTGTTAGATTTGGCGCTGTTCGTGGGTCAACAGTGAGTACACAGTATGAAACGTTTTCAAGGGAAAGTGGCGTTTGTGACGGGAGCAGCCTCGGGTATCGGCCTGGCAACCATGGCTCGCCTGGGCCGCGAGGGCGCGCAGGTTTTCGCTGTCGACATCAACGCTGAACAGCTGGCGCGCGAAGCCGCGGGCCTCGCCGGGGAGGGGGTGGCGGTCCATAGTCTCGCCCTCGACGTCAGCGACGAGGCGGCCTGCCGCGCGGCCATTGCGCAGTGCGTGGCCGAGTTCGGCAAGCTGGATGTGCTGTGCAACATTGCGGGTATGGCGCTGACTAAAAACTTTGCCGATGTGAGCGCAGCGGACTGGGATCGCGTGATGACGGTAAACACCCGCTCCGTCTTTGTCCTGTGCCAGGCCGCCATGCCGCACCTGCTGGAAACCGGCGGCAACATTGTCAATATTTCCTCTGCGGCGGGCCTGCAGGGCCTGCCCTATAACAGTGCCTACTGCGCCAGTAAGGGCGCGGTGTTGCTGCTGTCGAAGTCCCTCGCTGCGGAGTTCGCGGGCCGCGGTGTGCGGGTCAATGCCGTATGTCCGGGTGCGGTGGATACACCGCTGGTCAAGGACGTCCAGATACCCGAGGGTGCCGATATGTCGCTCTATGGCCGGATGTTCCCGCTGACCCCCTACTTCGCGCAGGCGGAGGAAATCGCCGGCGCTGTGGCTTACCTGGCCTCGGAAGAGGCGAGGTTTATCACCGGCTCAGCGCTGGTGATTGATGGCGGGCAGACCACGATCTAGGCAGGAGGGTGCCATGACGCAGGCACGGCATCACTGGCATTCTCTGTCCGCGGAGGACACGCTGGCAGCGGTCGAGGGCTCTGCCCAGGGGCTCAATGCCGCGGAAGTAGAGCGTCGCACAGCGCTGCACGGCCCCAATCGCTTGCCGGAACCGCCACCTCGCCACCCCCTGTTGCGCTTTCTGGCGCACTTTCACAACCTGCTCATCTACGTCCTGCTCGCCTCCGCCCTGGTGACGGCTGCCCTGGGGCATTGGGTCGATACGGGCGTCATCCTCGCTGTCGTGCTGGTGAATGGCGTGATCGGCTTTATTCAGGAGGGGCGCGCGGAGCAGGCCATGCTGGCCATTCGCGGCATGCTGGCACCACGGTCGTCTGTATTGCGCGAGGGTCGACGCGTCACTGTCGACGCCGCGGATCTGGTCCCCGGTGACATCGTGCTGGTGGAGCCCGGAGACCGCGTGCCCGCTGATATTCGGCTTATTGAAGCGCGTGGATTGTCTGCCGAAGAAGCCATTCTTACCGGCGAATCGGTGCCAGTCGAGAAGAGTCTCGCAGCTGTGCCGACCGAAGCCGCTCTGGGCGATCAGAGTTCAATGCTGTTCAGTGGCACGCTGGTGGCCGCGGGCGCCGCCCGCGGGGTTGTCGTTGCTACCGGCGCGCAGACCCAGATAGGCCGCATCAGCGGCATGCTGGCGCGTGTAGAGACCCTGACGACCCCGCTGGTGCGGCAGATGGATATGTTTGCGCGCTGGCTGACGGTTTTCATTCTGCTGGTTGCGGGGAGCCTGCTGTTCTACGGCTACGTGCGCGAGGCGCTGCCCTTCGCCGAGTTGTTCATGGCGGTGGTAGGGCTGTCCGTGGCTGCGATTCCAGAGGGGTTGCCGGCGGTACTCACCATCACCCTGGCGGTGGGTGTGCAGGCGATGGCAAGGCGCAACGCCATCGTGCGCCGCTTGCCGGCTATCGAAACACTGGGGTCTGTCTCGGTGATCTGCTCAGACAAAACCGGCACGCTGACGCGAAATGAAATGCTGGCCTCGACCCTGGCGGCGCGAGGTTCAATCTATGTGGTAGAGGGCGACGGCTACACGCCCGAAGGTCTGGTGGAGCGAAAAGATGGCGCAGACTGCCAGGACGATGCGGTATTGCTGGAGTTTGCCCAGGCTGCTGCGCTCTGCAACGACGCTGTGCTGCACCAGCGCGCCGCAGGCTGGCAGGTCGAAGGCGACCCGATGGAGGGGGCTTTGCGCGCACTGGCGGGCAAGATCAGCCGCGAAGGGCCGGACCCGTTTCCACACTGGAAGCGTACTGATGTCATTCCGTTCGACGCTGCACACAGGTATATGGCCGTGCTGAACCATGACCACGACGGGCACGCCTGCATCTTCGTGAAGGGTGCGCCCGAGGCGGTTCTGGCGATGAGCGTGCATCAGCGCACCGCGTCTGGCGGCTATGAGCCGCTCCAGGCTGACTACTGGCACGACATGGTGGAGCGTCTGGCGGCGGATGGCCAGCGTGTTATCGCGGTTGCGACGCGCTCCGTGCCCCAGGCACACACGGTGCTCAATAACGCCGATGTCGAGGGGCAGATGACGCTGCTCGGGCTGATAGGGCTCATTGACCCCCCGCGACCGGAAGCGATCGAGGCGGTCGCCGAGTGCCATGCGGCGGGGATCCGCGTGAAGATGATCACCGGTGATCACGCGGCTACGGCCAGGGCGATTGCCGTGCAGGTGGGCCTGCAGAATACGCAGCGGGTGTTAACCGGTGCAGAACTGGAGAAGCTCGACGACGCCCAACTGGCCAGCGTTGTGGGTGAGACGGATATTTTTGCCCGTACATCACCCCGGCATAAATTGCGCCTCGTCATGGCGTTGCAATCGCACGGTCTGACGGTGGCGATGACCGGGGACGGAGTCAATGATGCCCCGGCGCTCAAGCGCGCGGATGCGGGAATTGCCATGGGTCTGAAGGGCAGCGCCGCCGCGCGGGAAGCCGCCGAGTTGGTGTTGGCGGATGACAACTTTGCCTCGATTGCGGCGGCGGTGCGCGAAGGCCGCACCGTGTATGACAATATCAAGAAGGTCATCAGCTGGACGCTGCCCACGAATGCGGGTGAAGCCATGACCATTGTGGTCGCGTTGTTCTTGGGGCTGGCCCTGCCGATCACCGCCGTGCAGATTCTCTGGGTCAACCTGGTCACGGCGATTACGCTCGGGATGGCGCTCGCCTTTGAGCCGAGCGAGCCGGGCACGATGCGCCGCCCGCCCCGTCGGCGGGACGAGCCACTGCTCAAGGGCGAGCTTGTCTGGCACATCGTTCTGGTTTCCACACTCTTTCTGATAGCGGTGTTCGGCATGTTCACCTACGCGACCGGCCGCGGCTATGAGCCGGCACTGGCGCAGACGATGGCGCTGAACACGCTGGTGGTGCTGGAGATCTTTCACCTGTTCTTCATCCGCAATATCTACGGGACGTCACTGACCTGGGCTGCAGCCCGCGGCACCCGAGTGGTGTGGGCCTGCGTGATCGCAGTGACGGGCGCCCAGTTCGCGATCACCTATGCGCCGCCGCTGCAGTCCGTCTTCGGGACACAGTCGGTGCCTTTGGTTGACGGTCTGCTGATCGTCGCGGTCGGTGCCGTCTTCTTTGCCATCATCGAAGTCGAGAAGCAGCTGCGACTCGCCCTGCAGCGCAGGTCCTAGCTAGCCCTCGACCGTAACCGGCGTCGTGAAGCCCTCGGGTTTGATCGCGAGTACAGAGCAGTCGATTTGCTCCAATATGGTCTCGGCAGTGTTACCCATGAAGAACCCGCGAATGCCTGTGCGGGCTACGGTCCCCATAACGATGCAATCCGCATCAAGCTGTCGTGCGAGCAGGGGAACTTCCTGCCGTGGAGAGCCTTTTACCAGATGGGTGCGGGGCATCAGGTAGTTGAGCGCGTCTCGAGCCGCAGAGCTCTGCGTTGCAACCTCGCTCAGGAGCCTGTCCAGTTGCTGCCTGTGTTGCAATCTTTCTTGCTCGATACTTGAGGCCAGGCGGTCTTTGGGGATGCTACGTGCCACGGCAAGATTCTGCGTCAGTTCGGTCATCGCTTCCCACGCGTGCACAACGTGCAATTCAGCGGACTCTGATAGTGCGAGGCCGGCCGCCATCTCCAGAACCTGCACGTTCAGTTGTTGACGTTTTTTCAGTTCCTCGGCTACGTGGAACTGGGACACATCGACGGCCGCCAGAATACGTTTGTATGACCCTTTCGTGTGGGGTTTGACGAACCAGACCGGGCAGGGGCACTGTCGTAACAGCTGCATATCATCGCCCGCAAAAAAACGGTCCAGCCAGTCGGGTGATTCCGGACACTTGATGACCAGGTCATGCCCCTCGCGCAGCACTTCCCGAATAATCTCCAGAAATGAGGTGCCGGTGAGAATCTTGCATGTAATTTGCACAGCTTTACTGTGACGTTCATTCAGTGACGCAAGGCGCTCTTCGTGTTCCTGCTGCAGTGCTTGTTGCAAATCGACAAGACCCGGCCCGGCGAAGGGCATACCGGTCGCTGCGGGCAGGGTCGGAATCACGGTTGCTAGCGTCAATTCTGCCTGGTTGCTTTCCGCGAGGGCAACGGCGCGGTCCAATGCCAGTTCGCTCGAGGGATCGGCTTCCAATATGCATAAAATCTGTTTGAAACGCTTCATTGCTATGCACCTCCTCCCGCGTTGATGGATTGTGCGCTATCTCAGGTCCGCTTCGGTGATTCGATCAGTCGCTTCATTTGCTGCATCCGAGAACGGCGTCAGAATAATGTCAGCGCCGGCTTGCTCAAATAAGGCGACTTCATCGTCGGCTTGGACCGTGATCGCACTTCGGCCAGCGTATCCAAGATGTCGCAGCGTAGTCAGAAGCGACGCGTTGACGTGCCGCTCACGCGCTGTGCTAATCACCCACTGAACACGTTCAAGAGGTAGCGTAGCTATGAACTCCGGGTCCTCGGCATCGCCAAAAATTACAGGGTAGCCTGCTGGGTCGCCGGTCCTCACGAGGTCTGGATTTATGTCGACCGTCAGCACCCGCCAGCCCCTTTCCCGCAGACAACGCGCAATCCCCAAGCCGTATCTTCCAAGACCGAAAACGAGGGCTTGTGGTATTGCGTCGTCTGGTACGTCCCCGGGTGAGATTTCTCTGTGTGGTCTGCCACGTTCGAACAGCTTCAGCCATGGCGCCAGCACGTCGTAAAGTGGTTGAGAGTATATGATCATGTAGGTGGATACGCTGATAGTAATCAGCCCAACGAGGGTGATCAGTCCCATAGTCTCCGGGCTGATATGGCCCAATGTTAGGCCGAGGGCCCCGAGGATCAGCGAGAATTCACTGATCTGCGCGACAGTGAGGCCGGCGAGGAAAGCGGTGCGGCTTCGGTAACCCAGGAATCCCATGATTATCATGACGATGAGTGGATTGCCGACCAGCACAAAAAGTGAGAAGACGGCGGATTCTATCAGCTGAGCTCCCAGCATGCCGAGATCCAGGTGTGCGCCGAGATCGATGAAGAAAAAGAGCAACAGGAAATCACGCAGGCTGGTCAAACGTGCGCCCAGCGCATCTCGATAGGCCGTGGAGGCGAGGGACACGCCGGCAATGAAAGCTCCCACTTCTTTGCTAAAACCGAGGGTAACGCCAAGAGCGCCGAGCGCCAGACCCCAGGCTATGCCGAACAGAACGAGAAGCTCCTGCGAGTGCGAAAGCATAGGCAGGAGTCTCGGCAGCACATAACGCATCGCAAAGGCGACAAGTAGCAGAAAACCAGCACCTTTCAGCAGAACCGCCAGGGCTGCAGTTGATACGGAGACGTCCTCAGTTGCCCGCATCGCATTCAGGCCAATCATGACCAGCACGACAACGAGGTCCTGCACGATCAGGAAGCCCAGTGCAATGCGCCCATGCAAGGTATCGATCTCGCGCTTGTCTGACAGCAGCTTGACGATAATGATGGTGCTTGAAAACGTCAGTGCCACTGCGATATACAGAGCAGTTACGGGTGCCATGCCAAAGGCTATGGCGATCAGGTAGCCGATAATACTGGTAAAGGCGACTTGCCCAAGTCCCGTAGCCAAGGCAACGGGTCCCATGGTCTTTATGATATGTAAATCCAGCTTCAGTCCGACGACAAAGAGCAGCAGGGCGATGCCGAACTGGGCCAACAAGTCGATCTGGTCGTTTGCACTGACCCAGCCGAGCATTGAGGGGCCAACGAAGATGCCGACCGCGATAAAGGCTACGATCAGCGGTTGGCGCAAACGAACCGCCACCGCGCCGGCAAAAGCCGCGATGAGCAAGAGCACGGCGATCTCAGTGAAAACGTCTGGGAAGAGTCCCATCTGCGCGTCTCTCGGAAGTCGGGAGGGAAATCGATTCTCTTCGAATATAATTTCACAAGGGCCCAAGGAAGACAACAAATCCCGATGTTTGGTGCCTTGAGCGTTTCATCCACGTTGCTATCTGCAAGCTAAAAGCTGGAGAACTGCGAGAATCCTGTCTACGCTTGAGGTGTTGCTTACTGGGTGGAGGGAGACAGAGACATGCTTCGATCACTCAAGATTGCAACAGCCCTTTTTGTGGCACTGCTCGGCCTTTTGCATGTAATCGGCAACCTTGCCAATCTGGAGGCCGCTATCGGGTTTGTAGGCGCCGTGACAGCCGGGAGTGAGCAGCCGTTCTATGCGCTCTATGGTCCCCCCGCGATGTCGCGCGTCCTTCATGGGCTTGCGCTGGCGCTGATACTGGTGGGTGAACTGGCGGTCGCAGGCCTGGCGAGTGCGGCGGTGTTCATGATGCTGAAGAACCGTTCCGCCGACGCGCAGCTGTTTGCCGCGGCCACGCGGCCCGCAGTCGCCGCATGCGCGGTGGGGATGCTGGTCTGGTTTGGTATCTTCATCGTGGTCGGCGAAGGCTACTTTATGATCTGGCAGACCGCAGCGGGCGCTGGCCCGATAGCTGGCGCGATGCGCTACGGTACGGTGTGCGGGTTGTTCATGGTGTTCCTGCTGCTGGCCCCCGACAGCGACCCGTAAGCACGGCTTACAGATACTGGCGCAGTGTCAGGCTGTCCCCGCGCTGGGTAAACTCGATGTGTTTCAGGAAGCTCATACCGAGCAGCACCTCATCGGTTTGTAGCCCGGGCACAATGCCGGCACGTACATCGGGAAGCCGTATGTCGGCTACCGCCACTTCGTCCAGCGTTGTGGCGTAGCTGATCGCCGTACCGTTGGCGGTTTGCGTGCGGTAGGCACGCCCACGCTGCAGCCCCAGCCGGTTCGCCAACGTCTCTGGTATGGCCACGCCCGTGGCTCCGGTATCCAGCAGGAAGGTAACCGGCTGGCCGTTGATTTCTCCGCTGGTCACGTAGTGGCCGAACCGGTTCCGCTGCAGGGTGACTTCGCGAACGCCCTCGTCGGTGTAGAGGGTCTCCAGCTGCCGGTTGGGGTTCAACTGTCTGTCCAGCACATCACTGAAATAGAGCACACCCAGCCCCAGCAGCACGACCCACGCGAGGGCCTGCATCGCCAAGCCCATGCGTTTCTGTTCACGGATTTCGTGTTCTTCGTTCATTTGGTCGCTCCAGTGCCCGAAGCGTGCTCCACAGAAGGCCCGCATTGTAACGCACTTGGACGGCAACCCTTTATGGCAGGGGGATTGACGTTTGCCGCCCCGGCGTGGGCATAATCGGGGCGCTACCCTCAGAGTGAGATCAACTGCATGCCTTTGCGAAGACTCCACATACTGGCAATGTGCCTTGTGTCTTTACTGTTGAGCGGCTGCAGCGGTGACAAAACGCCGGATTCGGACGCGGGGGCTCCGGGAGGCGAGCTGACAGCCCCCGAAGACTCTGCTGCGGCACGGGCGACCAGCGACGCAGAGGTACTCGTGTCTGCGTCACTGCAGGACATGATCGCACTGCTGGAGAAGGAGAACTGGTGGGGTGAAGCCAAGGCCGATGAGCCATTGGACGTGCCGCGCCTGCTGATTACCGCGATCAGGCCGAGTTGGCAGGAAGCGTCGAAGAGTATCCCGGTGCAAGACAAGAAGGCGCTGTTCTATCGCCTGATGCTGCCGCAGGTGCTGCACGCCAACCATATGGTGATGGAATTTCGCGCGGGGTTGGAGCAGGCACAGCGGGAACTGGCCAGCGAGGGTCGGGTGTCGGAGCAGAGCCTCACCCTGCTGCGCCGACTGGCACTGCTGTTGCCCGGTGAGACGGCAGAGCATGTCGCTGCACTGCAGGAGAACAACCCGGAGCTGAAGGAGATGATCAGCAGCCTGCTCTACCGTGTTGATGTCGTTCCTGCGGGTCTGGCACTGGGGCAGGCGGCCTACGAGAGTGGCTATGGCACCTCGCGTTTCGCGGTGGAGGGCAATTCGCTGTTCGGTCAGTGGACGTATCAGGGTGATGGCATCAAGGCGAAGGAACACCGCGCCTACAAGGGCGACTACTCCATCAAGGCTTTTGACTGGCCCTTCGACAGCGTGCGTGGCTATTTCATCAACCTGATGTCTCACCCCGCCTATGAGGATTTCCGGCAACTGCGCGCTGACATGCGCGCGCGCGGCGAGCCGCTCTCTTCATTGCGGCTGGCCGATGGCCTGCTGCGTTACTCCGAGCGGGGCCAGGACTATGTGGATTCCCTGAAAGGCATGATCCGCCACAACAAGCTCGAGCGCGCTGACAATGCGGTGCTGCGCGATGAGCCGGTGCGCTTTCTGTTGGGGGCTGAGAGCCCGGAGGCCGCGGCAGACCTGCGTGCAGAAATCGAGGCCATGCGCGAGAATGGCGAATTGCAGGAGTTGATCGACAGCATGCGCCTTGAATGAAGCAGGGCTTTTGTTCGCTGTTGCCACCGGCACTGGTATCTGCGTCGTCTCGCTCGCCGGCGGCGTGACACCATTCGGTGAGACGGCGTTGCGCCGGTAAATGCGCTATGCTCTCAGCTCCAGGTCCACGGAGTCGATGTCATGGAAACCGGTAAGGCCCTGCGGGGCAGCACACACCTGGCGTTTGATGCCGTCGATGGCGTTACACACATTGTCGAAGGCATGTATCGGAACATCGCGGCTGGCGCCTGGCCCCTGGGCAAGTCCCCGGAGGGGCCGGCACCCGGCATCGCAGGCTTCGTGCATACAGCGATCCGCCAGGTCAGCGGCATCAGCCGAAGCAGCCTGGATCTTGTGCTCAAGCAGGTTGCGCCGCGACTTGACAGCATCGCGCCACCGGGCCCGCGCAGGGAGGCGATCATCGCCGCGCTGAATGGTGTCTGTGGCGATCACCTGGCGCGCACGGGCAATCCGCTGGCGATACCGACGCGCCTGCGTGTCGGCCGGGCAGGGCCCAGCGACAACATCCGCAAGCCGGGTGGGCGCCTGCTGATTGCTATCCACGGCCTGAGCATGAATGATCAGGAATGGACCTGGCAGAACCAGAACCACATCGAGACGCTGGCCAACCAGCATGGTTTCACCCCCGTCTATGTGTCCTACAACTCCGGGAAGCACATCTCCGACAATGGCCGGGAGCTGTCCGCGGCGCTCGACGCACTGGTGGCCGGCTGGCCGTTGCCGGTGGAGTCCATCACCCTGATTGGATTCAGCATGGGGGGGCTGGTTGCCCGCAGCGCCATGCTCCGTGCACAACAGCGGCAGCTGGGCTGGATCAACCAGGTCGACAAGGCTGTCTACATCGGCACGCCCCATCATGGCGCGGTGCTGGAGCGCGGCGGCTTTTGGCTACAGAAACTGCTGACTTACAGCCCCTATACCGCCCCATTCGCCGTGCTGGGCAGGATTCGCAGCGACGGTATTATCGATTTGCGCCACGGCAACCTGCGCGATGAAGACTGGCAACACCACGACGCGGACAGCGACAATGGCGATTACCGCGTTCCCACGCCACTGGCTGAGGGCATAGAGCACTACGCAATCGCAGCAACCCTGTCAAAAAAACCCGGAGAACGGCTAGGCAGGTTGCTGGGCGATGGCCTTGTGCATCCCTCAAGTGCCACCGGCAGGCACGCCAACCCGCGACACGATCTCGGGTTGAACCGTGAGAACACACGCATCCTGTACGATCTTGGTCACCTGGGCATGTTATGCGACCCGCGCGTTTCGGATCAGCTCGCCAGCTGGCTGGGCAGGGTGTAGGGGGTATTGGCGGACCTGGCTGCCTAATCCGGCTGGTGGGGCGGGTCGATGTCCGGCGCCGGCGGCGCCGCACTGTTCTCTCGCTGCAGCGTTGCCAGCCTCGCCTGCAGGAGGCTAGCGTGCTCGCGCTCCTCCGCCGCAAACTCCGCGGCGTATTTCACGATCTCCGGGTCTGTTGAGCGGGCCGCAACGTCGGCGTAAAAATCCGCCGCTGCGGTTTCCTGCCTGATCATCAGGCCCAGTGCCGTCTCCGGCTGCATTTCGTAGCGCAGGTCGGCATAGGCGCCGGTCTCCGGCGGCTCTTCGTCGGGCCAGGCGAACTCCCAGGGCTTGAGACGCGGCAGGTCGTGGCTGGCACAGATGGCGGCGACCTCTTGCGCGTGCAGGTCACTGTAGGTGGCCAACTCGTCGAACAGTGCTGCCAGGGCCTGCTGCCGGTGGTGACGCATCGTGTCGGCAAATTCGCGCAAACGCTCGGCAGATTCCTGTTCCAGTTCCAGGCTGTGGGCGAGGAACAGGGACAAATCCGTGATCAGATCGTTATTCACAGTGCAAACCCCGCTCGTGGATCTTCCCCCCCGCCAGCCTGTGGATGCATCCGCGGCCATACGGGCCGCGGATTGCGGTACAGAATACCCTTGCCGAAACCGTCGTCCGCGTGAATCAGCGCTGCAGCCTCCGCGGCGGTTGCAGGCGTGCCCTCCACAGGGTGCACGCGCTGTTTCCAGGCAGTTTGCTCTGGTACAAAGGTCACGCACTGGCTGAGCACGTGAATGAAGGCAAAGCCGGGAAAGGCCATGGCCTCAAAGATAAGCTGTGCCAGGCCGTTGGGATCCCCGCTGTAGCCACGGGCGATAAAGCCGGCACCGCTGGCCAGGGCGATGGCGCAGGGCTGGAAGGCGCGCATCTCGGTGCCGTGAGGGGTCAGTTTGCCATCCAGCCAGGATTCCGGACTGGTGGGAGATGCCTGCCCCTTGGTCATGCCGTAGACCTCGTTGTCCATTGCAATGTAGACAATATTCACGTTGCGGCGGCAGGCGTGGAGGAAGTGGTTGCCGCCAATCGAAAAGCCGTCGCCATCGCCGCCCACTGCGACTACCTCGAGATCGGGGCGCGCCACTTTCAGGCCGGCGGCCAGGGGTAGTGCCCGCCCGTGCACACCGTGGAAACCGTAGCTGCTGACGTAGGCGGGCAGGCGCGAGGAGCAGCCAATGCCGGAGACGATCGCCGTATTGTGGCTGGCAACCTCGCGCGCAGCCATGGCCTTGGTGATTGCGTTGAGCACACTGTAGTGGCCACAACCCGGGCACCAGATAGGCTTGATCCCGGATTTGTAGTCTCTCGCTTTAAGTGGCATTGGCCGCCTCCAGTGCTGTGTAGATGTCCCGGGGTTGGATCGCTGTGGGCCCGGGCAGCGCCAGGCTCTCGAAGGCGAGTTGCGGCAGCAGGGAGCGCAGGTAGTGCCAAAGCTGTGCCCCATGGTTGTGCTCTACCACCAGAAGTCGGGTGCCGGACGCAAGCAGGGTTGCCAGCTGTTTCGTGGGCAGCGGCGCCAGCAGGCGCAGACTGAGCACCGCGACCTCGCGCCCAGCGCCTGCCATGGCCGCCTGCGCCTCCAGCGCGGTGGCGGTGACCGACCCCATACAAAGGATCACGGGGCGCTGGTCCACCTGGCCGACGAGTTCGGCCCAGTGCCCACCGAAGTCCCAGTCGGCGAGCTTGCGCCAGCGTTTATCCAGCTGCATGCGGTGGTCCCGGGCACGCGGTGACGGGATGGCATTCTCGCCGTGTTCGAGGCCATCGGCGGTATACATGTGGCCCGGCTCACCGGGTAGGGCCAGCGGCGACACACCCGAATCCGTGTCGCGATAGCGCAAGTAGGGTTCTGCCTCTTGCGAGCTGTCGACGGCGGCCCGTGGGCAGTCGCTCCCGGGCGCATCAATCACCTGAATGGACTGGCCAAGGGACTGGTCGCTTAGCACGATCACCAGGGTTTGCAGGCGGGTTGCCAGATGCACCGCCCACGCGGCAGTGAAGTGGCAGTCGGCGATCGACTGTGCCGCCAGCACAATATGCGGGGCATCACCGTGCATGCCGTAGAGCGCCAGGTTCAGGTCGCTCTGTTCGCTCTTGGTGGGAATACCCGTGGAAGGGCCGCCGCGCATGACATCGACCACCACTGCCGCGGTCTCGCTGGCGACTGCGAGTCCCATGGCCTCGCTCATCAGCGCCATTCCGGGGCCAGAGGTGGCGGTCATGGCCGGCACGCCACCAAACCCTGCGCCAATCACCATGTTGATGGCCGCGAGTTCATCTTCGGCCTGCACCAGATGGCCGCCGTAGTGCTCGATATGGTGGGCCAGCCACTCCAGCAGGTCGGACGCGGGTGTGATGGGATAGGCCGCGACAAAACGTACCCCGGCCTCAAGCGCGCCCAGCGCCGCCATCTGGTTGCCGCTGGCCAGCCAGCGTTGGGGCTGCCCGCGGGCAGTCGCCGCGGGCACCGGTAATGTGGCGAGGAGTTCCCGTAACGGATCCGGCAGTGCCTGGGCAAACCCGGCCTGCAGTGCCCGGCAGGCGGCATCCAGCACTGCATCGTCGTGTTTTTCGAGGCGCGCGCGCAGTAGCGTCTCCGCCGCGGCGCATGTGCAACCCAGGCCGCTGGCGAGCATCCCGAAAAACACCATGTTCAGCCACCCCGAGTCCGCGGCGGCAGCAATCCCTGGGGCGTCAACAGTCAGGAGATTGTCGGGGGTGACCCCGGGTGGAGGGACGTCGGTGCCGGTATGCAGGACCAGGGTGCTGGCGCTGATCGGCACTTCATCGGCAAAGCGTGCAAAGTTCTGCCAGTCCAACGCAACCAGCAGGTCAATCGTAGCCGGTATCGTCGATACCGGCGCGTCGCCCAGGCGCAAGATGGCGGCTGATTCGCCACCGCGGATCTGTGGGCTGAAGGTCTTTTTCAGCATGCCGTAGCCGCCGACCTCCGCATACAGCCGCAGGACCAGTTCACCGGTCGAGATTGCGCCGGCGCCACCACTGCCGCTGATCGCCAGGGTGAGAGTTGTCATAATTGCTGCGTTCCAGAGTCATTGGGTTGTGGTGTCATGCGGGCCACGCCTGATTCCACGTCCAGAACCAGCTGTGTCATTTTCAGAATACTGTCGGGATTCAGCGCGATGGATTCAATGTCCTGCTCTACGAGCCAGCGGGTTATCTCGGGAAAATCAGACGGCGCCTGCCCACAGATACCGATGTATTTCCCCGCCTTCTTGCAGGCCCGAATGGCCATCCCCATAAGTGCGGCAACGGCGTCGTTGCGCTCATCGAACTCCGTCAGGAGTTCTGAATCCCGGTCTACCCCGAGTGTGAGTTGTGTCAGGTCATTTGAGCCAATCGAAAAGCCATCGCAATGCTCCAGAAAGCGCTCTGCCAGCAATGCATTGGCCGGGATTTCGCACATGAGATGAATACGCAGGCCATTCTCTCCCCGGCGCAGACCTTGTCCCGCCATCAGTTCCATGACCTTGATTTCCTCTTCCACGCTGCGGACGAAGGGAATCATCAACTCCAGATTGGCAAGCCCCATGACGTCGCGGACTCGCTTTACCGCATCGCACTCCATGGCGAAGCAGTCCGCGAAGCGTGGTGAGTGGTAACGGGATGCCCCCCTGAAGCCGAGCATCGGGTTGTCCTCCCGTGGTTCGTAGTCCACACCACCAAGCAACTGCGCATATTCATTGGACTTGAAGTCGCTCATGCGCACGATCACTGGCTTCGGGTAAAAGGCAGCCGCGATAGTGCCTATTCCTTCGGCGAGACGACCGACATAGAACTCCCGGGGACTGCCGTAGCCTGCGATCCGTTCGCGTATCTCTGACTGTAGCGACGGCTCAAGCTTGTCGATATCCAGCAGGGCCTGGGGGTGCACGCCGATGTGATCGTTGATGATGAACTCGATTCGGACCAGGCCGACGCCATCATTCGGCAGCCGACTGAACTCGAGGGCACGTCCGGGGTTGCCAACGATCATCATGATTTTTGTGCGTGGGCGTATACCCGCCTCAAGATTGAACTCCACAGTCTCGAAGGATAGCCGTCCGTCATAGACCTTCCCCGTTTCGCCCTCGGCACAGCACACCGTTACCGCCTGCCCGTCGCTCAGTCGATCCGTTGCATCGACAGTCCCGACGATGGCAGGAATACCCAGTTCACGGGCAATGATAGCCGCGTGGCAGACGCGCCCGCCGCGATTGGTGACAATCGCGCTGGCACGTTTCATGATGGGCTCCCAGTCAGGGTCGGTCATGTCAGTCACGAGTACATCGCCGTCTTCGATATCGGCCATGTGCGAGGCATCGAGTATCGTTTTCACCGTGCCGCTGCCAATGCGCGCGCCCACGCTTTTGCCGGTGAGCAAGACCTTGCCCTTTTCCGACAGGCGGTAGCTCAGCTGTTTGCTGGCGTCCAGGTTTGAGTGCACAGTCTCCGGGCGAGCCTGAACAATGAACAGTTCGCCACTCCGGCCATCTTTGGCCCACTCAATATCCATGGGTCTCCCGTAGTGGCGTTCGATGCTGATTGCCAGGTGGGCCAGCTGCAGCACTTCGTCGTCGGTGATCGCAAAGCGCTCGCGATCCTCACGACGCACCTCGACGTTGCGGGTAGCCACGCCTGTAACGCCGTCTTTGCTGTACACCATCTTCAGGGCCTTCGAACCCAGCTGCCTGCGAATGATGGGCCGAAAGCCGTCCGCCAGTGTGTTCTTGTAAACCAGGAATTCATCAGGCGTAACCGCCCCCTGGACCACGTTTTCACCGAGGCCGTATGCGGCGGTAACCATGACCACGTCGGTAAAGCCACTCTCCGTATCGATGCTGAACATGACGCCCGATGAGGCAAGGTCGGAACGCACCATGTTCTGTACACCGACGGACAGTGCCACTGCCATGTGGTCGAAGCCCTTGTGTACGCGGTAGGCGATGGCGCGGTCTGTGAACAGTGACGCGAGCACCCGTTTGCAGCTGCGCTGCAGGTGCTCTTCGCCCTGTATGTTGAGGTAGGTCTCCTGTTGCCCCGCAAATGAGGCGTCAGGCATGTCCTCGGCAGTTGCGGATGACCGTACGGCGACCTCGGGGTCCATGCCGCCGTTTTTCTGTCTCAGGATGTCGTAGGCGGCGTTGATCTCTGCGGCGATTTCAGGAGGCATTTCACCATCGACAATCCAGCCGCGGATGCTGGCACCCACAGTGGCCAACGCGCGGACATCCGCGATATCCAGCTGGGCCAGTGCCTCGGTGATCTTGTTGCGAAGATCGTTATGATCAAGGAATGCGTAGTAGGCTGCAGCCACCGTAGCAAAGCCATCCGGCACCTGTATTGCCTGGCCGGACAGTGTGCTGTACATCTCGCCCAATGAGGCGTTCTTGCCGCCTACCAAAGGTACGTCACCAATGCCCAGCTCAGAGAACAGCCGAATGTAACTGAAGTCACTCATGACACTACCTCCCGCATCCTGTTTTCAGTGTGTTCGCAACACAGGCCGGGATTATTGACCTGCCTCAAGGTTCGGTGGGATTCCGCCGGCTTCGCTATCATTTTTCCCGTTCGGGGTGTTGTCCGCACACAAACTTCTACAGAATAGACGTGGCGATAAAACTACGGGTTTAACCGCGCAGCAATTCGCAGCGCCGGCGTGTTGGCCCGATACTGGAAGGCCTTGCTTATGCGACGCTGGACTCCAACGGACTTACAGACACTTATCGACAGCTTGCTTGCCGACGGGATTCGCGTACTCGGCCCCAGGGTGGGCGATGCAGCCATACTTTACGACGAGATTGACACGCTGCCCATCGGTTGTGGTGACGAGCAGGCCCCCGGCTACTATCGTCTGACCGCGAGACACGATCAGAGTCGCTTTGGCTACAACCTGGGGCCGTCGACCTGGAAACAGTTCCTGTTCCCGCCAGAGGAAGCGATCTTTCGTGTGCAGGACGGGGAATTCATCAGTTGCCGTGAGCAGCCTGAAAAAATGGCTTTTATCGGTGTCAGGGCCTGCGAGCTGGCCGCAGTTTCGATCCAGGATCGGGTATTCATGGGCGACTTCACCGACCCCGGCTACGCCTCGCGTCGTGAAAACCTGCTGCTGATAGCGGTTAACTGCTCCCAGGCTTCGGGTAACTGCTTTTGCGCATCTACCGGTGATGGTCCTGCAGTGGGTGTCGGCGCCGACCTGATCCTGACCGAGCTGCGGCCGGAGGATCCCTACTACCTGGTGGAGGCTCAGACCGAAGCTGGCCAATTGATGATCTCGGCTATCGGTGGCCCTGCGGCGGCAACCGGGGAAATCGACGCCCGGGATGAAGTCCTGGCCGCGACCCGACTGCAGATGCAGCGCGAGTTTGCCACCGAGGGCATTGCCGAGGCACTGTACTCCGCCCTTGATCATCCGCATTGGGATGTGGTCGCCGAGCGCTGTCTGGCCTGCGGCAACTGCACCCAGGTCTGCCCGACCTGTTTTTGTAGCTCAACCCGGGAGCATGTAAACTCTGTCGGTCTTGGGGTGACGCACATGCGCCGCTGGGAATCCTGCTTTGCTGCCGATCACTCCTATCTTTCCGGTGGAGTGGTGCGCCAGAGTGTGAAGTCGCGCTATCGCCAGTGGTTGACGCACAAGCTGGCTGGCTGGGATCAGCAGTTCGGCCTGTCCGGCTGCACTGGGTGTGGACGCTGTATCAGCTGGTGCCCTGTTGGCATTGATTTGACGGAGGAAGTTGCCGAGATCAGGCGGCCGCTATGAGAACTGTTGGCGACGAGTTGCGGGCCCATCCGTTCTTCACTGGGCTGAGTGAGGACTGCATGCAGCTGATCGCAGGCTGTGGCGAGCATGTGGTGTTCCGGTCAGGTGCGACGATAGCCACCGAAGGTAGTGCCGCCAATGAGTTCTACGTCATTGAGCGGGGGCGCGTCGCGTTGCGGCTACACACCTCTGCAGCTGGCGCTATACTGATACAAACACTTGATGCCGGCGATATTCTGGGCTGGTCTTGGCTGTTCCCGCCATTTCGCTGGTCGATTGAGGCAATAGCGATGCAGGATGTGCATGCCATTCGACTCGACGGTAAATGTCTGCGCCATAAGTGTGATACTGACCCCGTGATGGGGTACGCCCTCATGCAGCGCTTTTCCTACATTATGAGTCAGCGCGTAGAGGCCACGCGACTGCAGGTGCTGGACCTGTATGGGAGCGCGAACGGCCCGTGAAGGACCCGCTGCTGCCCCAAGGCGTCGAGATTCAATCCTGGCAGCAGGAAAGCGAGCTCGTGTTTACTTTTCAGGTCGAGCCGCCGGAAGGCTACGGGACCTTTCGTGCGGGCCAGTTCAATATGCTCTACCTGCCCGGCATCGGTGAATCGGCGATATCTATCAGCGGTGACCCGGCTGACAGAAATCACCTGACGCACACAGTCAGGGCAGTAGGCACTGTGACGCGAGCTCTGCGCGGTCTCAGGCCACCTGCCCGCATCGGTCTGCGTGGTCCCTTCGGTCGAGGTTGGCCTCTGGCCGCTGCCGAAGGTCGGGAACTGCTCCTGATGGCGGGTGGGATCGGATTGGCGCCACTGCGGCCGGTACTGTTTCGGGCTCTCGCTGCGCCTGAGCGCTATCGACGAGTTACCCTGTTGCTGGGCGCTCGTTCCCCGGAGGAGCTGCTGTATGCCGAACAGCTGCTACGCTGGAAATCAGATGCCAGCCTGCAGTTGCTGGCAACCGTCGACGCGGCCTCCGCCGAATGGCGCGGCGACGTCGGTGTTATCACCGACCTGGTGCAGAGGGCAGGTATAAACCCGCAGCAAACCGTGGCAATGGTCTGTGGGCCGGAAATCATGCTGCGTTTCTCCGCAAGACGGTTGCGGGAGCTCGGCGTCGCCAGCGACGCGATTCATGTCTCCCTGGAACGCCACATGCAGTGTGCCACCGGCTTCTGCGGCCATTGTCAGCTGGGCCCGTATTTTCTCTGCAAGGACGGGCCGGTATTCGCCTATCCTGATGTGGAGCACTATCTCATGGCGCAGGAATTCTGATGGCTATGCCTGCTCAGCCGCGATTGGCCGTTTTCAAGTTTGCGTCCTGCGATGGGTGCCAGTTAAGCCTGCTCGATTGCGAGGATGAATTGCTGAGTATCTCTGAACGGGTCGATATTGTGCACTTCCCCGAGGCATCCAGACGGATGCTGAAGGGCCCCTACGATATCGCTCTGGTGGAGGGTTCTATCACTACCGCGCATGATCGCGAACGTCTCACCGAGATTCGCGAGCAGAGCCGCTTCCTGATCTGTATCGGCGCCTGTGCCACAGCGGGTGGCCTGCAGGCCATGCGCAACTTCACTGATGTCGGTGACTATGCCCGTGCCGTTTATCCCCATCCGGAGTACCTTTCGACGCTGGAGACCTCTACGCCGATTGCCGACCATGTGGCCGTCGATTACGAACTGCGCGGATGCCCCGTCGACAAGTACCAACTGCTGGAAGTGGTACTGGCTTTCGCCACCGGGCGCCGTCCCCAGATCGCTCGCGAAAGCGTTTGTATGGAGTGCAAAGCGCGGGGCAACGTCTGCGTGCTGGTTGCACAGGGGCAGCAGTGTCTGGGTCCGATCACCCAGGCGGGCTGCGGTGCTTTGTGCCCTGCTTATGCACGCGGCTGTTACGGTTGCTTCGGGGTGAAGGAACAGGCTCAGGTGGGACCATTGATCGACCACTTGCGAGCGCGGCATGGTATGACTCTGGATCAGGCCAGGCGCAGCCTGCGGGCCTATAATCCTGCAGCTGAGCCGTTGCAGATTATCGCTCTGGAGTGCGACGAGGAGGGTGCTGCAGCTGGCAGTGCAGGGAGCGGTGGCCATGACGGGTAAAGAAATACCGATCAAGGCCGGGTTAAAAACCCGGCGTATCGATGTGGGGTATCTCGCCCGGGTGGAGGGCGAGGGCGCCCTGATGGTGGATGTGGTTGACGGTGAACTCAAGGACGTCCAGTTAAAGATCTTTGAACCGCCACGCTTCTTCGAGGCTTTTTTACAGGGCCGCGAACTGACGGAGGCGCCGGATATCACCGCTCGCATCTGCGGAATATGCCCCGTGGCTTACATGATGAGCGCCGTGCATGCGATGGAGGATATGCTCGGTATTCGACCCGAGGAGGGTATTCGCCGCTTGCGCCGGCTGCTCTACTGCGGCGAGTGGATCGAGAGCCACGTTCTGCATATCTATATGCTGCACGCACCGGATTTCCTCGGTTTCGACGACGTCATCACCATGGCCCGGGAGCATCCGGATGTCGTGAAACGCGGCCTGCGCATGAAAAAGGCGGGGAATGACATCGTGAAGTTGCTGGGCGGCCGGGAAATTCACCCGATCAATGTCCGTGTGGGCGGTTTCTACAAGATTCCCGAAGTCGCGACATTTACAGCACTGCTTGATGAGCTGAAGTGGGCCCGTGACGCGGCCGCAGAGACGGTGCTGTGGACGGCCGGGCTCCACTTTCCCGATATGCATCGGGACTATGAGTTTGTTGCACTGCGCCACGATAGCGACTATCCCTTCAGCGAGGGGCGCATTGTTTCCAGCCGCGGGCTCGATATTGCGATGGCACAGTATCCGAGCCATTTTTCAGAGCGTCAGGTGCCCCACAGCAATGCCCTGCACTCAGTGCGCAAGCCCGACAATACACCTTACTTTGTCGGCCCTATGGCTCGATACAATCTGAATCGCGATCGCCTGTCGAGCGCGACGCGGAAGCTCGCATGCGAAGTCGGTTTTGATCGCACGATTGATAATGCCTTTGAGAGCATCGTGGTGCGCGCGCTGGAAGTCTTTCAGGCATTCGAAGAAGCCATTGAGCTGATAGAAAATATGGTCGTGCCAGCACGGGCGGCAGAGGTGGTTCCCGCGGGTGGCGGCGTGGGGATGGCGGCTACAGAGGCGCCGCGTGGGCTGCTTTTCCACCGCTATGAAGTCGGTGATGACGGACTCATCACACTGGCCAATATTGTGCCGCCAACCTCGCAGAATCAGCTGACGATTGAACAGGACCTGCACGACCTGGTGGCGGCCAATCTTGACCTCAGCCAGAGCGAGCTGACGGCGCTCTGTGAGCAGGCGATTCGAAATTATGACCCCTGTATTTCCTGCGCCACCCACTTCCTTAAGCTACAGTTACGTCATGGCTAGAGAGGGTAGAATTGTGACTGTAGGCAATCCCTACCGGGGAGATGACGGTGTTGGGCCTTACATCTTCGCGAAATTGTCAGAGGCTCTGCCCGGGGCGGATCTGGTGGCATCCGACGGGGAGGTCAGTGGACTCATCGCCGCTTTTCAGGGCTGTGATGAATTGCTGCTGGTCGATGCCGTGGATGCAGAAGGAGCGGGGCTGCGCCCGGGCAGCGTGGTTTGCCTGGACGCGGATGACCCGGCGCTTGCCGACGTTGGTCTTCGCGCCAGCACACACGCAATGGGCGTGTCCGAGGCTATCGCGTTGGCGCGATCACTCGGTTCCCTGCCAGACCGGTTCACGGTAATCGCTATTGCCGGTGCGCGCTTTAACCAGGAAATGGGTCTTTCCGCTGACGTGATGACAGCTGCGGATCGCCTTGTCGTTGAACTCACCGGATGGTATGGCAATGCATGAGGCCGGGTTGATCAGGGATCTGCTGGCGAAAATCAACGAGCTGGCCAGTCGGGAAGACGCGACATCGGTGACACGGGTAACGGTCTGGCTGGGTGCACTGAGCCACATTTCACCGGAACATTTTGCCGAGCACTTCCGCAACGAAACGGTCGGCAGCCTCGCGGAGGGTGCTGACCTTACAGTCGAGGCATCGGCAGATATCAATCATCCCCAGGCTCAGGATATTCTCTTGAGGAGTATAGACATTGCCGAGGCCTGAGTGCCGCCATATTCAGGTTACCGGCCTGGTCCAGGGGGTGGGTTTTCGGCCTTATGTTTACCGGCTGGCGCAGCAGCTGGGCCTGCAGGGTGAAGTACGCAATCGTTCGTCAGGCGTGAGTATTACGGTACAGGGCCACAGGGCAGTGCTGGACCAGTTTATGGCTGAGCTTCGCCGGAATGCTCCCGGACAGCGGCAGGAGTTTTCGGTGGAGGTGGCCGCAGCAACAGCGTGCAGCGACTTTGTGATTGCGCCGAGTCAGTCAGACGCTGGTATCGCCAGTACGCTGCTCGCGGATCAGGCCATCTGCGATGACTGTCGTCGTGAGTTTCATGACAAGCATGATCGGCGTTATCGCTATCCGTTTATCAGCTGCACGTCCTGTGGTCCGCGCTTTTCCATTTGTAAGCAGCTGCCCTGGGATCGTATCAATACCAGCTGGAGCCGGTTTTCCCTCTGCGCAGCGTGTCGACAGGAGCACGAGTCGCCTCTGGATCGACGCTTTCACGCCGTGGGTATTTCCTGTCCGGACTGTGGACCGGTTTTGTTCACTGCTGACGGTCTGCGGGGCGAGGTGGCATTGCAGGAGGCCTGTGCGGTTCTGGACCGCGGCGGCGTGGTTGCCGTCAAGGGTAGTGCCGGATTTCACCTGCTGGTGGATGCGCAGAATCCGGCGGCCGTTGCGCGCCTGCGCGAGCGCAAGCGACGCAGTAAGCCACTCGCGGTGCTGGCTCCCACGTTCGAATGGGTGCTTGAAAACGCCCATACCGAGGCTGCAGAGCGTGCTGCCCTGAAGGGAGCTGCAGCGCCTATCGTGTTGCTCAGGGCGTATGGCGAGATGCAGGAATTATTGGCGCCTGGCCTGGGTACACTGGGCGTCATGTTGCCCAGCAGTGGTATTCAGCTATCCATAATGCGGGAGCTTCAGCGCCCTCTGGTCGTTACGAGTGCCAATCTTTCCGGTGCGCCGCTGATTTATGAAAATGACACCGCGCTGTCTGCGTTGGCTGACATTGCCGATGCGTTCCTGTTGCACGATCTTGATCTGGTACAGGGCCTGGATGATGCCGTACTGCGGGTCATGGCTGGCCAGTCGGTCAGTCTTCGACTTGGGCGAGGCTTGGCGCCCCAGATACACACTGTACCGGTAGCCCGCTCATCGCTGGGTTGTGGCGCGCATTTGAAGGTCAACCTCGCCATGCAAGAGAGGCATACGCTGATTGTTGGCCCGTACATCGGCGATCTTCAGGGAGCTGGCAACAGGCAGCGTTATCTCCAGCAGAAGTCCACAATGCCCGCTTTTTTCCAGATTGATGCAGGGACTGAAGTCACTGATCTGCACCCCGATTATGGTTCTAGCGTGGAGGCGGATGATCACGCGCTCACGGTGCCGCACCACGTAGCCCATGCCATGGCTGTTTGGCTGGAGCATCAGCCGGACCCCCCTTTTCAGGCGCTCACCTGGGACGGTGTTGGCCTGGGTCCCGACTGCACGGTCTGGGGGGGAGAGTGCCTGCAGTTTGAGGCGGGAATGGAGTGGCAGCGCCTGGGTAGCATTCGCCCGTTTCAGTTGCCAGCGGGGCACGATATCGCCCGGTTTCCAGGCAGGATCGCCAGAGTCCTGAGCGGCGAGACGTATCCCGGCAGGTCGATTGCCTGCTCAAGCATGGGCCGATTAATCGAGGGTCTCGCCGCGCTGGCCGGGCTTCGGGAGGAAAACCTGTTCGAGGCCCAGGTCGCCATGGAGTGGGAAGCGCTCGGCCACCGTGCAACCAACGCGTCGCACATGGATTTCACGTTGGTTGGCGCTGATCTGGACTGGCGCCCGCTGTTGCCGGTGGTTGCTGACCGTAGCGTCAGTCTGTCTGCCCGTGCCCTGGGCTTTCATCAGGCATTGGCCAGAGCGGCGCTGCGCCAGTGCCGTCTGGGGCGTGGTGATAGCGTTCTGCTGTCTGGTGGGGTTTTTCAAAATCGCCTGTTGGTAGAGCTGATGGTTGCTGGCGCCAGGGAAATTGGATTGAAGCTATTGCTGCCCGGGCGACTCCCCCCCAACGACGGAAGTATTGCCGCCGGGCAGTGTGTGGCCCTCGCCATGGGGGCGAAACAGGCCGGAGTTACCCAGCGGTGTGCCTAGCGATACCGGGAAGAATCATCAGCATTAGCGGCGTCGGTCTTGAGCGACAGGCACTCGTTCGCTTCGGCGATGTTGAGCGTGTCGTTAACCTGTGCCTGACGCCTGATGCTGCAACAGATAACTACGTCATTGTGCACGTGGGTTGCGCCATCCGGATACTGGATCAAGAGGAGGCACAGCGCGCCCTGTCCCTGCTGCGAGAGTTGGTTTCGATGGAGCGCGGTCATGCGATTTCTTGAAGAGTTTCGGGACCCCGTGCTGGCGGAGGCTGTGATTGCCCGAATCGCTGGCCTGGTAACTCGGCCGTGGGTCCTGATGGAGGTTTGCGGTGGTCAGACTCACGCCATTATCCGGTATGGTATCGATCAATTACTGCCAGATTCAGTGGAGCTGATTCATGGTCCCGGGTGCCCCGTCTGTGTAACGCCGGTTGCCTGCATTGATGAGGCGCTTGAGTTGGCTCAGAGGCAAGACGTGATTTTCGCGACCTTTGCTGACATGTTGCGAGTGCCAGGCAGCGATACGGATTTACTGGCCTGCAAAGCCATGGGAGGAGACGTCCGCACGGTTTACTCACCCTTGGACGCGGTGCAGTTGGCGCGTGAGAATCCCGGTCGCGAGGTCGTTTTCTTTGCGGTTGGCTTTGAAACCACGGCACCCGTAAATGCGCTCAGCGTTGTGCAGGCCAAGGCATCCAGCGTCGACAACTTTTCCCTGTTGGTCAGTCAGGTTCGGGTACCACCGGCTATTGAAGCAATAGCCGGCTCGCCCGGTAACCGGGTACAGGCCTTTCTTGCTGCGGGACATGTGTGTGCTGTGATGGGCTATTGGGAGTACGAGGCGGTAGCAGCTCGTTTGGGAGTGCCTGTGGTTGTGACCGGCTTCGAACCACTGGATGTTCTCCTCGGTATTGAGGCTGCGCTGGGACAGCTTGAGCGCGGTGAGGCCCGGGTCGAAAATCAATATGCCCGCTGTGTGGACCGGGATGGGAATCGCGAGGCACAGAACTTGATGAAGCAGGTCTTTCGCGAGACCGGACAGTCCTGGCGGGGTTTGGGCAGGCTTGAGGCCTCCGGACTCCAGCTGCAGGGTCGTTACGCCAGCTACGATGCCAGGGAAAAGTTCGCCTTGAGTGGCGTACCGTCCAGGGAGTCAGGTGAGTGCCTCGCCGGAGACGTCCTCACTGGACGCATCCGCCCCTATGAGTGTCCACGTTTCGGCAGGGAATGCACCCCGGATTCGCCACTGGGAGCTACCATGGTGTCCGGTGAGGGCGCTTGCGCGGCGTACTATCGCTACCGCCGAAATGCAGGAGCACACCGTGCCTGAGTGTCGTTTCCCCTTCACCAGATATCCCGTCGTTACGCTTGCTCATGGTGCTGGTGGTCGTTTCACCCAGCAACTGATACGGGATATTTTCTCTGCGGCCATGACCGATGTGCAGGCGGATCAGGATGGCGCTGATCTCGTATTTCAGGACCCGCCCGACAGTCGCCTGGTGTTCACCACGGATTCCTACGTCGTCAGCCCGCTGGTGTTTCCAGGTGGGGATATTGGCAAGCTTTCGGTGATCGGCACCTGCAACGATCTCGCCGTGTGTGGCGCCGAGCCTGCGTATCTGAGCTGTGGCTGGATCATCGAAGAGGGTTTTCCGACCGAGTCATTATTCGCGCTGGCACAGTCCATGGCCCTGGCTGCAGCTGACGTCGGCGCCAGAATCGTAACCGGCGATACGAAAGTGGTAGAGCGCAGTCACGGTGACGGTGTGTTCCTGAACGTGTCCGGTATCGGTGTGCGCAGGTTTTCCTGCCATCCCCGGCGTATTCAGCCCGGTGACGTGGTGATTGTCTCCGGTGACCTGGGCCGGCACGGTGCCTGCATCCTCGCCCAGCGAGAGGATTTGCAGATTCAGACGCCAATAGAAAGTGACTGTGCCCACCTGTGGCCTGCCGTCTCTCGTTTATCGCCTTTGGCTGAGTCTGTTCACTGTATCCGCGATCTCACGCGCGGTGGCCTGGCGACGGTCCTGGCCGAGCTCAGTGAAACGGCATCCCTGCAGATCACTATCGAGCGCGACCGGGTGCCTGTCAGCAAGAAAGTGGCTTCGGTCTGCGAATTGTTCGGTATGGACCCTCTGTATATGGCCAATGAGGGTCGGATGGTGGTGTTTGCCGAGCCGCGGCGTGAAGAGGATATCCTGGAGAGCCTGGGTGCCGGCGCCCAAACGATTGGCGTCGTGTCTGAAGGTCGTGGCGTCGTCGCCAGCAGTCAGTTGGGCGGAAGCCAGATGCTGGACATGCTCAGTGGTGAGCAATTGCCGCGGATCTGCTAACGCCGGTGCCATCTCCAACGCGGCAAACCGACGGAGTCGAACCGGTTCAGTTCGACGCCGCGGCGGCGCTTTCGCTGAGTCCCGGATCGGATGCCGACACTCCGGCCGGAGTGTTCGCGAATTCGCTATCCTGCATGGAAGCCGGACCGCCAGTTACGTCTTCGACACTGAGGTGGGGGTTGTTGGCTTCGTATTCCTGTGAACCGATTGGAGGCGCCTCGGAGGGATCATTCGGGTAGTCCTCGACCGCCTCGCCCTGGGCGAGTGCTGCAGCGGTGAAAACGGGAGCCAGCAGAAACGCCAGAGTCAGCGCGGCGGGTTTAGGTAGTCGCATACGGGTTGCCTTTCATCTGATCACGCGGGAAGTGGTGGAAGCTTACACCATATCGGAAGTCATGGTGCATTGCCCGCGGCGAGCGACCAGAACGCAGTCTATACTTTGTGTGCGTTCGCGCCTTCAGGCGCTTGCTGACGTGTGTCGGCTCTGCGTAGAGAGCTGCCGTTTTCAGCGTAGATATGTCGAATGCGCTACCGGGGGGGGAAATGATGCATTTCAACGGGTTGCTGTGTTTCAGTCTCGGTCTGATGCTCTGCGTTGCCATGGTGCCTCCGGCCCGCGCGCAGTCCGACGGCTGGCCGACGAAGGAGTTCCTGATCGTCCAGTCAGATCCCTACGGCATGCTGCCTGACAGCCTGCAGTCGCATCAGCAACTGACCGATGATGAGCAGACGGCGCTGACGGACATGGAGGTGTTTCTTACTGAAGTCGCTGAGCGCTATGAGGCAATGGGTTTTCGCGCGCCGGAGCTCGAGCGCGTGGAGGGTGTCTCGGGTGGGGAGGCCTACAAGGTCCATTTTTTCGATTACGACGATCATGGGACCTCACCGTTTCGCGTACGCCGCAAATCGGCCTCCACCACAGAAATGCAGATCGATACTTCGCGACCGTTTCAGAAGGATGGTATTCCTCTGGATCGAACCTACGAGCACCTCGCCCATGAGCTGTTCCATCTCGTGCAGCGCGCCTATCAGCCGAGCGAAGATGTCATCCAGAACGACTGGATTATCGAAGGGCAGGCGCAAGCCATGGGCATGTATATGCTCCAGAAAATCCTGCGCAAAGACCCCTATGCAGGGAGTCAGGACGGATACCGGTTGGGGGCGCGTCCCTACTACACGCCGCTTCAGGACATCCCGGCCACCGGGGTGCCGAAAGCCGATTACCTGACAGCCTCGTTCTGGCGCTACGTGGGGGAGGTCTTCGCCGCGTCGAAGAAGAATGGCCGGGCGGGAGTCCAGCCCATCGAACCCGACTACCGCTATCTCGTTGACATGTTCCGACACCCGTACCCATCGAGTGCTTCGCTGCATGCGGACCTGCTGTGGACCGATCAGGGCCTTCGGAATACCCTGGGGTATGGCCTTGATCGTGTGTATGCCAATTTCGTGTCCACCTTCGGAGCCTACGTGCCTGCACGCCTAACCAAAAAGCCCGGGCACGGAGCAGATGTTGCCGAGATCAACTGGCGTAATTACGTTTTCGGCGGCTGTGAGCGTTCGGCGGATCTCACGGCGACGTCGGTCTCGGCCAATATCGAGTTGGTCGTCGATGCGATCGCGGCAAGCTGCTTTGCGGTAAACGTCTGGGGCGAGGGCCAGGCTGGACTCTCGCTGCAGATTCGCTCGGGTGATGCAGACGCCTTGGCATCGCTGCGGATTGGCACCCTGGGCGGTGCCAAAGTCGGCAGCCCCGTGCTCGTGGCACCGCTACCGGGTGGTGGTTACCTCGGTCACTGGCGCTTTCAGGTGGCGGCCGGTGAACCGGCCGTGTTTGTCATTTCCAACGTCGCCGCTGATCCCACCACAACACGGAAAGTCCTGTTTTCGCTCAATGCATCATCTGATTACTGGGAGAGCAACATGACCCAGCCTCGGCAGGCGGTTTCTGCGACGCAGGACGCCACGACCGCGCCTGCGGCGTCGATGCCTCCCGTGCGCGACGGCACCCGGGAGCAGGCGGCGAAGGAATTCGCTGCCGGGCTGGATTCCCTGAGTAACAGAAGCGCGAACAGTGTCGGCGTTTCCCACAACTACGAGGTGCGCGGCTGTGTCGACCAGGCCTTCGCAGAGTCTGGGTGCGGGCCGACAACCGCCATCCATCTGACGCTGATGCCGGGAGCATTTGCCGATGGATTCCAGACCACCGGAACCGGGGGTGGGCTGGCACAGGTGATGTCGCAGTTCATCGCCATGGCGGACAACGGCCCGTTCGCAACAGACAAGGGATTACGCGACGCGTTTGGCGAGGCCGCCGAAACGGAAGGGTCGTATGTGCATATCCTCATCCCGGCCATCGACTACGGGTTCACTGGCACCTTCACGGAAGCCCGGATTGGCGTGAATGGTGGAAAGGGGCACGGTGAATTCGAGGCACGAGGGCCCGAGGATCTGGTGCCCGGTCGTGGGCGTCTTTTCCCGTACACAGGGTCGGTGACGATAGAGGAGTTCACGCCATTCTTGTTGCGTGGCAGCTTCTCCGGTCAACTCACCGATTTGTCGAGCGTCGATTTTTCAGTCTTTGGTGACGACCAGGCACTGCCGGTTCAGCGCCAGATTCGCGGCCGCTTCGCGATAACAGCGCCGTGGGAGGGCGATCATCGAGTCACGGTGTATCCGGTGTCGGGAGGAGAAGACAGCGCGATGGCGGACCTCTACGAGGTGTTCCCAGCGGCACGGAATTTCGATATCGAAGGGCTCTCTGGCATCGACCCGACGACGAGGGATGCTTCAGGCAGTGGCTATACGGTGGGCATGCTACCCCTCACGGAAGTTACTGAGATGCCGGTCTGCAACTGCGAATGCCAGATTGACAGAAGCCAGCCGCGCACGTGCCTGAAGATTTGCAAACCGAAAATACTGGCCTGCGGACAGGCCAAACAACTCGCCTCCCGTCTGGCTGTGAGTGCGACGGGGCAGGATACGCAGATCAGTGGTGCTCCGCTATCCACGCCAGGCAACCCGGAGCGTCCCACCAGGGAGGAATACATCCAGGGTCTGATGAAGCACGGTTATCCACCGGATAGGATCGATTTTCTGGTCAGGGAAATGGACGCCTTCATGGCAGAGAACGGGGGTTGGGCAGAGCGTTGATGAACCTGCAGCGCTCAGCGGCGCACCGCGGCTCCACTTTGCCTCGTCGGGCGCCAGCCGAAATTTGGTTCTCGCTCCTTGAAAAACACCGTAATGGACACTATCTGTAGCTGTGAGGCACAACCAATCACACGCAAAGGAGGTGTCGTATGTCTCTAATACCGCGTAGCAGTATGTTTGATATCGATCGCTTTTTTGGTGACAACTGGCCGCGCTCCGCTGATCGTGAGATGGGCGAGTTCTTTGCCCCGAGAGTGGATATCAGGGAAGCGAGTGATCACTTTGAAATAACCGCCGAGTTGCCGGGTATCGACCGGGACAACATTCACGTCCACGTGAATGACGGCATCCTGACGCTGGAGGCTGAGAGCTCGCAGGAAGACAAGGAAGAGAAAGACGGTACGGTGATTCGCCAGGAGCGTCGCTATGGCAAGTTCATGCGGAGCTTCAATCTTGGCGGTGACGTTCAAGAAGAGGACATCAAGGCCATGTTCAAGGATGGGGTGTTGACGCTCAAGGCGCCGAAAGTGGCGGAGAAAATACCGCAGAAAAGGCGTATAGAGATCGAGTGACGTCCTTCGCCTGGCCCTTTTCGGGGCCAGGTATTTTCAACCGCGTTGGTGGGTAGTGGAAACATTCTTCCGCACTTTTTTGGCGGTGTCCTTCAAGCTGTCTGTTGAGTTTCCAGGTCCTGTTGCCAGTCGTCGTCGATCTCTTGCTCTCAGCGTACCTCCAGCAACGCCTCGGCATCAAACGCTATCTGCCGAAGCTGCTGCGGCGCGCGACCGAGCTCCGCCACCATGTGCTGCCAGCGCGGGTCTTCGCGCAGGTTGTCGAACAGGGGGTCCGGCAGGTTGGTCAGCAGCAGCATCTGGTTGCGCTCGCGCAGGCGCGCCAGCCATCGGAAGGCCGCATCCGCGTCACCACCAACGGCGTGAAGCTGCGCGATACGCATAGCCTCGGATTCACCGTTCTCGGCCTCGAAACGCTCAAGCAGTGAACGGAAGCAAGCGATCTCGCCCTGCGCGTGACACAGCAACGCCCGGTAGAATTCCTGGAACTTTCTCGCCTTTGCCGGCACCGTCTGATCGATAATCTGCTGTGCCGCCGCGAAATCGCCCTGCATGATCTTGGTCAGACCGAGGGTCAGGTGACCGCCGCGCGAACGTTCCATAACCTGCCGGACGGCGGCCTCGGCCTGACGCGGCTGACCGGCGGCGATGTAGGCCTGTGCCTGGTGCATGTAGCAGACGGTGCAGAAGGGATCGAGATCGAGCGCTCCCTGGTACAGGGCCACCGCCGCGGGAAAGCGTTCCAGTGTGTAGGCAAGTTCGCCGGCAAGTTCCAGGTGTCGGGGATTCCCCGGCTCCTGCTTCAGGGCCTCGGTCAAGTGCTCCGCCGCTGCCGGCAGGTCGTTCTCTACCTTGAGGGCCAGTGCGGCCAGGGCCCCGTGGGCGCCAGCGCTGCCGGAGGGTACTGCGAGCATCTCCTCGGCCAGCGTGCGAACCCGTTGCGCCACGTCGGTCCCGGACAATTCGCCCCGATAGACCTGCAGCAGGTAGCTCCGGGTCAGAAGATCCCGCACCGGGATAAAACGCGGACTCCTGCGCGCGACGCCCTCCAGTGTCGTGATCGCGCTGCCCAGTTCGGCGAACTCGCCGCTTCGCAGCACGTGCAGGGCGCGCAGGTACAGGGTGTAATCGTCCGGGGCTATCACCGTGTCAGATCCGGCCGGCTCCATCACCGTCAGCTGGAACAGACCCGCAACAGCGCTGGCGACCTGGCTCTGTACCCGCAGGATATCGCCGTACCTGCGGTCGAGCGTCTCGGACCAGACATGGTGGCCACTGTTCGTTTCGATCAGCTGTATCGTGATCCGCAGGAGCCCGTCGTGTTCGCGAATACTGCCCTCGAGGAGGTGCGTGGCGCCCAGCTGCGCACCGATCTCCCTTGCGGTCAGCTGCTGACCCAGCTGCGGCAGGAATGACGAGGTGCGGGAAATAACCCGCAGGCCATGCACCCGGGTCAGGCTGTTGATGATTTCTTCCGGCAGGCCAAGGGCCAGATAGTCCCTGTCACCCGCCGCCGTGAAGTCGGCGAAGGGCAGCACCGCAACGACGGGGGGAGACGCCGCGGGTCTCTCTACTGAATCGGACTCGGGCCTCAGGAGCAGCCACCAAGCCAGTAGCAATGTACCCAATCCCAGTATCGCCGCCGTGAACCAGGCTCCACGGATCGTGCCGGACAAGGCTGCGGACGCCGGCGGCTGTGTGGCGGCCGGCGTATCCACGGTCCGGGCATTGAACAGGTACCCTCGACGGGGCAGCGTCCTGACCGCGTGCCGGCCCTCATCGCCAAGGGCCCGGCGGATGTCCACGAGACACTGCGCCAGGCTGTCGTCGGTGACCACCGCCTCACCCCAAATCCTGTCGAAGAGCTCTTCTTTGCTAATCAGGCGGCCGGGGTTGGCCACCAGGTACTGCAGAACGCGGAACGACTGCGGCCGCAGCGTGATCGTCTCGCCGTCCCGCAGGACCGCACCCCGACTGGCGTCGATCGCAAAATGCTCAAATTGCCTAAGCGCTCCTGAGGCCACTGCAGAAGTCATTCACATGCCGCCCTTAATGCCTTTTTCCGCGAATTTCGTGTTGATTTCGTGAACTTTCGTCCGGTTTTCGTCACTTCACTTGTCTCAGGTCCTATCGTGCGAGTGCAAATTGCGAATTCTGTCCTGACAGCGAATCCGAGGGAGTATCCATAATGAAGCAGTCGATTCTGATAGTCATCACCTTGTCCACCCTTCTGCTGGGTGGCTGCAAGATCCGCATCGAGGTGCCGGAAGGTGGCCGTGTCACCACCGAGTCTGGTAGCTACGACTGCGAGACTGGCGCGGTTTGCGAAATCGATGTCGTGGACCTGTTTTTTGATGAAACCTTCCGCGGCGAACCGGCGACCGGCTACCGCTTCGACAGCTGGCTGAAGCGCCAGCGCGGCCTGTGTGGCGGCTCCGATGGGTCCTGCCGGCTCTTCACGTCGGGCTTCGAGGGCAATGACATCCTGATGGGCTTCCTCGAGCGACAGGAGGAAGTATTTTTCCTCGTACCCCAGTTCGTGCAGATTCCCACGGATGCATTTGACCCGGCGCTCATCCAATCGACGGCGTTCCTGGTGCGCGAGGCTGGCCTCTCGGTGACCTATCGCTTTTCCGAGAACGGCAACTACAGCAAGCGCGCGGGGCCGCTCTTCGCTACCGGAAAGTACACCTTCGAACTCAACGACACGGTCATCAACTATACGCAACTCGCGGACACGGATAGGAACGACCTGACGGGCTACGCCGTCTTCGAGAGCTTCGACGCCGAGAACGGCCTCTACAGGGTCTGCTACACGGACGATCAGGACGTGCGGTCCGCGAGCACGGCAGTGGACATCTGCGCAAACGGTGGGCGCGGTAATTTGTCAGAGCCCACGCGCCTGCGTTTCATTATCCAGGAGTAGTGACCGCCACCAGGCATTCAACAGCGGCCTTCCTGGATTTGTTTTGACTTGCTTGGATGGGTGTTTGGTGGAGGCGGCGGGAGTTGAACCCGCGTCCGCCAGTACTCTGCCTTCGGCTCTACATGCTTAGTTTCCGTTAATTAATTTAGCCTCATACAGCCCAACGGGCAGGACGTAATTGGCGAGCCTGAATAAGTTTTAGCAGTTCCACCTCAGGCGGGCTTCACAGCGATCCAGTTCTATATGACAGTCAGTAGTGCGGTACTGGCACCTTACTAAAGACCGCTAGGGCCGAAGCCACTAGTTGGTGCTTTCACGGGCTGCTTACGCAGCCAGTTGGGCACCGTAGTTGTCGTCGTTGGCAACTAATAGTTTGCAGCTTTGGATTTACGTGATTCGCTACCATCACGGCATGCACCTCAGGGTTCGTTACCGTCGTCGAATCCGTATCGCCCCCAGTGTGACTCGCAATTGTACCTCAATTGCACAATGTTAGACTGTGAAATCTGCAATAGTTCCCTTGAGGTCACTTTCCCGCCCGTGGGCACGTGGCCTGCCCTATCTCTCAAATAAGGAGCCTGACATGTCCGTACGTTACGCGCATGCCGACCTTCATGCTTTCAGCCAGCGCCTGTTCGAGGCCGCGGGCTTGCCCGCTGAACGTGCCGCTGTGATGGCTGAGGTGCTGCTGGAGGCCGACCTGATGGGCTTTACTACCCACGGTATGCAGCGCGTGGCGCACAATGTGCGCTGGCTGATGGAGGGCGCAAGCCGCTGTAATGGCGAGCCTGTGGTGCTGGTGGACAAGGGCGCGCTGTTCAACTGGGACGCCGCCTTTCTGCCCGGCCCCTGGGTCGCCAGTCAGGCGGTTGATACCGCGCTGGCCCGCGTTCCGGAGTACGGCGTGGTCACAGCCACGTTGCGCCGTAGCCAGCACATTGCCTGCCTGGCAGCCTATCTGCCCCGGGTGATTGAGGCCGGTTATCTCGGGATCCTGACCTGCTCGACGCCCGCGGAGCACACGGTGAGTCCCTTTGGCGGCCTCACGCCGGTATTTTCCGCCAACCCGCTGGCCATGGGTGCTCCGGGGAAGGAGTACCCACTGCTGTTCGATATCAGCATGTCCATCACCGCAGGCGGCTACGTGGCGCGCGCGGCGCGTGAGGGCGAGCGGCTGCCCGAACCCTGCCTGAAGGACGCGGAGGGCGTCATCACGGATGACCCGTCCGCGCTCGCTGGACCGCCCCGGGGCAGCATCATGCCCATCGGTGGTGCCCAGCATGGTTACAAGGGCTCCGCGCTGTCGGCCGCAACCGAAGTGCTGAGCATGGCGCTGGGCAACTATGGCCGGGCCGATGCGGAAGCAGCGGGGGACGGCGAAGCCAATTCTGTGTTCCTGCAGATTATCGATCCTGCGGCCTTTGGCTCGCTCGCCGTGTTCAGGGAGCAGCTGCATGCACTGCAGTATCTGGTCACCGCAAGCGAAGTATCCGAGGGGGCACCGCCGGCACGGTTTCCCGGGCAGAGAGCGTGGCAGCAGCGCCGTGAGCAACTGGCGGGTGGCGTGGCGCTGTACCCCAGCATCATGAAGGATCTGGCGCCGCTGGCGCACCAGCTGCAAGTGCCGCAGCCTGCGCCGCTGGGCTGATATTCAGGGGTTCAGCGGCGGCAGGGCATGCGCCGCCGGTTTGTGGCTGGCCTTGAGGTAGCGTTGCCGAGCGGCCTGCAGTTTTTTCTCCAGTGTGCTGCCGACCGGCGCTTCTTCTCCCCGGCCAAACAGCGCAATACGCCAGCTGTCGAGTGCGCGGGTGAGGGCTTCGTCGCCGTAGCGTTGCGCGAATTCCCGGCTGTCCATGGTCGGGGTCAGGTGCGCGCTCCAGGCCAGCAGGGCGCGGTAGGCCGCAGCGCGGTCGTGGGCCCGTAACCGCTGCTGCAATACCTTGAAGGCATGTGCTTCGCTGTTAAGGTGACGCTGCCGGTAGGCTTGCCAGCGCGGGCGCAGCGTCTGCTGCCAGCTGCGCCAGCATGCCCAGGCGAGCAGGAAGGCCGCTGCGACGGCGCCCAGCAGTTGCCAGCGCAAGGCGTTGCCACGGGTATCGGCTGCGTCTTCCTGCACGGGCGCTGCACCGCTGACGCGCAGCGTCACACCGTCGGCAGTTACCTGTTCCACCCTGCCGGTGTCGGTATTCCAGTAGCTCAGGGTCACCGGCGGCACGTTGAACTCACCACCCGCCTCAAACACCAGTGTGAGCTTTTCACTGCGTGTCGCGGGCGGGCCGTCCGCCGTGGTGGGTCGGTCGGCGTAGACCGAGGCGCCCGCATAGTCCAGCTTAGGCGCGAGCGGCGGCAGGAAGATCGCGGGCAGTCCCTCCAGCTCGGCCCGGTATACCAGCGTAACGGCGTCGCCCGGTTGCAAACTGCCTGTATCGCCACCGACTTCCAGGGTCAGGCGCAGCGCGTTGCCGGCCAGGTAGGGGGTCAGTGATTCTGCGCCCGGCGGCACCACCGCGCTGAAACGAATCTCGGGAAGCGCCACCTGCAGGCGTGTGGGCGCGCTGCCTGGGTTGGCATAGCTGACCCCGAGTTCAGCTTCGTCGATGCGATACTGTGCGGCCTGCAGCGGATAAATGCGGAAGCTGCGTACGATCCCTGACCAGGTTTCGCCGTTGATCGCGCGACTGGTGGGGAAGGAGCTGTCCGGGGGGCGCTGTGTGATCGCGTTGGCCAGCTCAAAGTCGGGGTAGTTGGGGGGCTGTGCAAACCAGGTGGGTACGAGTACCGTAACCTGCAGCTCCAGAGGTTCACCCACCCTGACCTGTTGCGGCGTTATGCTCACTTCCACCACGGGCTGCACCTGGGCCAGGCTGTGTGCGCTCAGCAGCACAAGCAGGCACAGGGCGAACCAGCGCTTCATGGCGCCTCCTCCCGGCTTTGTTCCAGCGCGAAGCGCGTGCGCAGGAATTCGGCGGTGTCGGTATCCACCGAGCGCATCCACTTCTCGGCGGACTCAAGGCCAATGGTGCTCTCCCGCGTGATTTCCATTTCTCGACCGCGCTCGTCCTCGTTGTCGAACACGTAGTCATCCGCGCTGAGTTCGGATTCGTCTTCGGTATCACTGTCCTCGCGCAGCTGCTCGATGTACTCGGTGATATGCCGTGCCAGGTCCAGGTTTTCCGCGGCCTGCTGCCAGCCCGGCTCGGCGGCGACGGCCAGCTCGAAGGCACGGATGGCGTTGCGATAGTCGCGTGCCTTGATCAGGGCGTTGCCCCGGTTGTAGAAGCCCACGGCGTCCGGAATGCGGGCGAACAGGTCGGCAGATTGCTCGTACTGGCCCGCATAGTAGGCCGCGGTGGCTTTCTGTGCCGGGTCCTCGAAGCGAGCCACGGCCGTTTCCCAGTCGCGCTGGTTCATTGCGCGCTGGCCCTGCTGGTCGCGGGTTAGCCACAGATCGGCAAGGGTGGCCTCCCGGCTCGCCAGCCACACCAGTGCCAGCAGGGCTGCGAGAGTTACCGCGGCAAACTGCAGCGGCGCGTGCTGCCAGGGTGACCTCTGATTCCGGCGCTTCATCGCAGCACCCAGCCCCGGCGGAAGCCGTAGAGCACCAGCAACAGTGCGGGCCAGAGCAGCAGCCAGCCCTCGTCGTGCCACTCGGCGTCCGGGTCATCCGCCTGCAGCAGATTCGATTCAATCAGTCGCAGCAGCTTGCGTATATCCGCATCGCCTGCTTCGCTGCGCACCAGGGTGACGTCGGTTTCGTTCGCCACGCGGCGCAGCAGGTCGGTGTCAATCGCCGTTTGCAGGGGGGCGCCGCCAGGGCCAACCACGGGCTTGCCATCGGGTAACAGTGCGACACCGCCGGCATCGGTGCCCACCACCAGTGCCGCCACTGCCGGGGCCGAGGCATTGACACTGAACGCGGCGAGCGCGGGGATGTCGGCGCTGTCGAAACCGTCGGTGATGAACAACAGCGTGCCGATGCTGGCGCTCTCGCCCAGCAGGTCCAGTGCCAGCGGCAGTGCGGCTGCACTGTTATTGCCGCCGCGCGGCATGATGGCCGGGTCCAGGCTCTCGAGAAATCCGGCGAGAACCGCGCTGTCGGTGGTCGGGGGGACCACAATGTGCGCAGAGCCCGCGTAGGCTATCAACGCGGTGCGCGCCCCGGTGCGGGCCGCGACCAGGTCCAGTGCCTTGAAACGTGCCCGGTCCAGGCGGGTGGGTGCGAGGTCGTTGCTGCGCATGGAGTCGGTGACCTCCATTGCGATCACCAGCGGTGCCGTTTCCTCAAACCACGGTGCCACCTGCTGGCGCCAGGCGGGGCCGGCGGCGGCCAGTGTCAGGGCCAGCAGGGCGATGGTGAAGCTGTCCAAAGCGCTGAAACCTGTGCGCGTGTCGTGCTGTATGGTCAGCGCGCGGCGCAGGTGCGGCGCAACCAGGTTGCCCAGTGGGCTCTCGGGGCTGCGCTGGGTGCGCAGCAACCACCAGATGCCAAGAACCGCGGGCAGGGCAAGCAGCCAGAGCGGGCGCAGAAAATGCAGCTGTTCCATCATGCGCTGCTCCTTTGTCGGCCGAACCGCATGCCCGCCAGTGTCGCGAGCCCAATCAGCAACGCAGCACCCGCGGGCCATACCACCAGTGATTGCCGCGGGCGCCAGGACTCGGTGTTCACCTCGGCGGCGGTCGCCTCATCGATGCGCTGGTAGACAGCGGCGAGCGCAGTCTCATCCTCGGCATTGAAAAACTCGCCGCCGGTGCGCCCGGCAATATCGGCCAGCAGGCTGAAGTCGACCCGGTCTTCCCCCGTGGCCTGCGGGTCGCCAATGCCGATGGTGTAGATTTCCACGCCATTGCGCGCGGCAATGGCCGCGGCATTGATCGGCGTCATGCGGCTGGCAGTGTCGTTGCCGTCGGTGAGCAGAATCAGAATGCGTTCCTCGATGCTGCTCGATTCAAAGGCGTGAATGGACAGGCCGATGGCATCGCCCAGCGCCGTTTGCGGCCCCGCCATGGCGACGGCCATCAGGTCGACCAGGGTGCTTGCAGTGGCGAGGTCACGGGTGAAAGGCAGCTGCATATAGGCTTTGTCGCCAAATACGATCAGCCCCACGCGGTCGGACTCGCGCTCGGCGATGAAGGCCTTCACTACCTGTTGTACGGCTTGGTGACGGGAAATGGGCTGGCCGTCGCGCCCGGGGAAATCCCGGTAATCCATGGAGCCGGAAAGGTCGATGGCGAGCATGATGTCGCGTGCGACCTCGGTGCGTACAATGGGTTCTCCTACCCAGTTGGGCCGCATCAGCGCGACAACCAGCAATAGCCAGATCAGCCAGAGGAGAACGGCCTGCGTGCGGCGTCGGCGATGCACCACGGCGCCGGTGCCCGGCTCCACGCCGGACGCGGCCACGATGTCGGCAAAAAAAGGTACGCGCAGGGCACTGGCGCGCTCCCGGTGCGGCGGCAACCCCCACCACAGCAGCAGCGGCAGGGGCAGGGCGAGCACAGCCCAGGCAAAGGCAAACTCAAGCACGGTGCACCTGTACCCAGCGCCGGGCCGCGGCCAGTAACTGTGGGTCGTTCACGGGCGCAAGATAGGCTGCGCGGGCGAGAGAGGGCGCTGCGGCCGTGACCACGGGGTCGTTGCCGCTGCTGGTGCACAGGAACGCGGCCCAGGCGTCGCCCTGCAGGGCGCCAACGTCCCGGCGTGGATAGGCGCCCAGCGCCGTGCGCTTGAGCAGCACGGCGATCGCCTGGCTGGCAGCCGGTTCCTGCTGCGCCAGCGCATCCAGCGCGCGCAGCGCCTCCCGTCGATAGCGGTTGCGCCGGTAGGCGGCGACCCGATGACCGAGTGCGATCAGTATCAGCGTCAGGAGCCAGCCTCCCAGCACCCACCAGCCGCTGGTGGCGGGTGCCATCGACACCGGTTCCGGCGTCACCATGGGGTGCAGCAGGTTGATCAGTTGTGAGAGCGAAAGCCCGTCGTAGCGGCTCATGCGCGGGGTCGTCCGGGGCGCGCCTGGCCCAGTAGCTGCCGGATCTGCGGCAGGGTGTCCTGCGCCGCGTTTAGGGGCAACACGGACAGGTTGATCTCGCGTTGCCAGTTCCTGATGGTCTGCAGTCGCTGGCGGGTAAAGCCGCCCACGGCTTCCAGAGTGCTGCTGTGGCTGAGATCGATTTCCGCCTGCAGGTGGCCGTCGCCGAGCACCGTGGGTTCGCCGCGGGTCAGGCCCTGCTCTGCCAGCGGGTCGTGGACCAGCATCAAGAGGACATCGTTGTGCGCGGCGATGGTGGACAGGCGTTTGCGCGTGATCTCATTGGCCCCGGCAAAGTCGCTGAGGATGATGACCAGGTGGTCGTGCCGTGCCAGGCGCGCCACCGGCCGCAGCACGTCGTTCAGGCGGTCAGCACCTTCGTCGACCCGCTTTGCCGCGTGTAGCGCGCCATTGAAGTTGGCCATGGTCTGCAGCAGGGCAAACAGGGTTCGACGGCTGCGGCGCGGGGCAAATTCCACTTGGGTGCTGTCGTCGAACACAATGCCGCCGACGCGATCTCCCGCGCCGAGCACGCCAAAGGCGGCGATGGCTGCGGCCTCTGCCGCAGTGACGGACTTCATGTTCAGGGTGGAGCCAAAGAACATCGACATGCGCTGGTCAACGACCAGCAGCGCTGGTCGGTCGCGCTCCTCCGTGTAGACCCGCACGTGGGGAGTGCCGGTGCGCGCGGTGGCTTTCCAGTCGATCGAGCGAACGTCGTCGCCGGGCAGGTAGTCGCGCATTTCCTCAAAGTTGAGCCCCCGGCCGCGCAGGCGGGAGGCATGTTGGCCGTTGAGCACACTACGTGCAGGCTGGCGCGGCAGGAAGCTGAGTTGTTCGGCAGCCCCCTGCAGGTTGCGCAGGTGTTCGAGTGAGACGTGGATACGGGGGTCGTCGTGCATGGCGCGGCGCCGCTAGGGCAGTGCCACCTCAGCCAACAGTGCGTCGATGACCTTGTCGGCGTTCATGCCTTCGCCGTGGGCCTCGTAGGACAGCATCAGCCGGTGTCGCAGGCAATCGTGGACAATGGCGCGCACATCCTCGGGGTCGACATAGTCCCGCCCCTGCAGCCAGGCGTGGGTGCGACCGCACTTGTCCAGTGCGATAGATCCCCGTGGGCTGCCGCCCACCTCAATCCAGCGGGCAACGTCGGCCGAGTACTTTTCCGGCGTGCGCGTGGCATATACCAGATCGGCCATGTAGCGCTTCATGGGCTCCGACACATGCACCTGGGCGATTTCCCGCCGTGCATCAAATACCGCCTGCTGCGGGATTCGCGCGGGTTTTTCGGGTTTTTCGCCGGCGTCATCCGGGCGCGCCTGCGCCTGCCGTTCCTCTGAACGCACCAGGTCGACAATGCGCATTTCATCCTCGACGGGCGGGTAAACAATGTTCACGTGCATCAGGAAGCGGTCCATCTGTGCTTCGGGCAGGGGATAGGTGCCTTCCTGTTCAACCGGGTTCTGGGTTGCCATCACCATGAACAGTGGCGGCATGCGGTGCGTCTTGCCAGCGACCGTGACCTGGCGCTCTTCCATGGCCTCGAGCATGGCGGCCTGGACCTTGGCGGGTGCACGGTTGATCTCATCGCCGAGCACGATATTGGCGAAGATGGGGCCGGGCTCGAAGCGGAAGTCGCCCCGGCTGCCATCCTGGTAATACACCTCGGTGCCGGTGACGTCCGATGGCAGCAGGTCAGGTGTGAACTGAATGCGGCTGAAGTCCGCTTCCAGATGGTCTGCCAGCGCCTTGATGGCGCGGGTTTTCGCCAGACCGGGCAGGCCCTCGACCAGAAGATTGCCATTGGCCAGCAGACCGATCAGTAGCCGCTCGATGACCGCCTCCTGGCCAACGATGGATTGTTGCATGCGCGCGCGCAGTTCATTGATACGTTCTTTCGACATGCCAGGCGACCCGAGTGCAGTAGAAGGACTCGCTCATGTTGCCAGCCTCGACGAGGCTGAACAATGCTTTCCGACCGGTGTGAGGGGGAGTTACTGCTTGACGTTGTCGCGGATGATGCGCTGTTTTTGACGGTTCCAGTCGCGCTCTTTTTCCGTATCGCGTTTGTCATGGCCCTTCTTGCCTTCGGCCAGCGCGATTCGGGCTTTCACCAGATGCCCTTTCCAGTAGAGCTGGGTGCACACGCAGGTCAGTCCTTTCTGGCTGGTCGCGGCAAGGATCTTCGCCAGTTCCTTACGGTGCAGCAGTAAGCGGCGGGTACGGGTGGGATCGCTGACATAGTGCGTGGACACGGTCTCCAGCGGCGTGATCTGGGTGCCCAGCAGCCAGGCCTCACCGTCCTTCATCAACACATAGGAGTCGGTGAGTTGGCATTTGCCCATGCGCAGGCTCTTGACTTCCCAGCCCTGCAACTCAACGCCCGCCTCGTAGCTGTCGAGCAGGTGATAGTCGAAGGTCGCACGCTTGTTGCGTGCGATCACATTGTCGTTTTTTGCTGGCTTCTTGTTACCCATGGCGCGCATTATACGGACAAGCCTGCACACTGGAACGTGAATTTGGCTCTTTTCATCACCTGCGCTGTGGGGCAGTCTAAGCCCATGATTAGAAGGAAGTTTTCCCGGTGAATTCGACTGCGGGAAATCCGCTGGGGGAGTGGCGCTCACGGATGACGTTTGTGCTGTCACTGGCCTGCGCCACGGTCGGCATGGGCAGTGTCTGGCGGTTCTCCTACCTGAGCGGGGAGTATGGTGGTGGCCCGTTCGTGGTCGCGTATGTCATTTTTCTACTGCTGTTGGGCGTACCTTTGCTCATCGCCGAGCTTGTGCTTGGGCGGCAGGGTATGGGCAGCGTGGTGGAGTCGGTCAATCGCGCTGTTGAGCGCTCCCGGCTGCGGCCGGCCTGGCTGGCGCTACCCTGGCTGGCCTGTGTAACCGGTGTTCTGCTGCTTGCCCTGTACGCCGTCGTCGCGGGTTGGGCACTGGTGTACGCGGGCGCGATGTATACCGGGAGTTTCAATGCTGCGAGCATGTTCAATACCGCGCAGTATTTCGAGGCACTGGTGGAGGATGGTGATCGTATGCTGCTGGGCCAGACGCTGTTCCTGGCCAGCGCGGTGGTCGTGGTCGGCGCGGGTGTGCGCCGCGGCATTGGCCTGTTTGCCTGGCTGGTGGTGCCTACGCTGCTCGCAGGGCTGGTTCTCCTGGTGCAATACAGCCTGGCAAACGGCAATGCGTCGGCCGCGGGCAAATTCCTGTTCTCGGTACAATGGCTGGATTTCAACCGTGACGCGGTGTTGATGGCGCTGGGCCAGGCCTTCTTCACCCTGGGTGTAGGCGTGGGAACGGGTATCAGTTATGGCAGTTACGCGCCCGTTCGCGCGCCCATCGGTCGCTCGGTGCTCGCGGTGGCATTGTTCGACACGCTGGTGGCCATTGCGATGGGCCTGGCGATATTTCCGCTGGTGTTCGCCAGCCATCTGCTTCCCTCGATGGGCCCTGGCCTGATGTTCATCAGTATGCCCTACGCCTTTGGCAACATGCTGAATGGCGAGGTGTTTGGTGCGCTGTTCTTTGCGCTGGTGGCGCTGGTGGCCCTGGGGTCTGCCATCGCCATACTCGAGCCGGTGACCGGGGCCATCAAGCAGCGCTTCGGCCTGCGCCGGGTCACCGCGGCGGTCATAGTCGGCGCCGTCGTTTGGGCGCTGGCCTATGCAGCAGCCGCGACGCTGGCCCCGGACAGCCGCGGTAGGGCGCCGGACCTGTTTCGGCTCATGGACCAGCTCGCCGGCGGTGTGTTGCTGCCTCTGGTGGCTCTGGGCACCGCCCTGCTGGTGGGTTGGCGGCTGGGACGCCCCCTGCTGCGGGCACAGCTGTACCGCGAAAGCACACAGTTTTTTTCGCTGTGGTACTTCCTGTTAAGGTATATTGCGCCGCTGGGCATCGTGCTGGTCATGGCAAGTGCCCTGGTAACGGAGTAAACCCGAGGTGGCGCCGGTCGCCACCCCCGACAGAGATCGCGATGACCCGAATCTACCGCCACGCCCTGTTGCCTTATGAAGATCGGCAGCTGTTTGACCTGGTGAATGACATCGAGGCCTACCCGGAGTTCATGGACGGCTGCGTTGGCTCCCGGGTGCTGCGCCGTGAGGCGGATATCGTTGAAGCGCGCCTGGATCTGTCGCGAGGCGGCATCAAGCAGAGTTTCAGTACTCGTAACCATCTGCAGGCCCCGCAATCGATCACCCTGGAATTGCTGGACGGCCCTTTCGACTACTTCCAGGGCAACTGGGAGTTTCGCGGCCTTGGCAGCAGTGCCTGCAAGGTGACCCTGGACCTCGAGTTCAGTACCAGCAGCCTGCTGGTGGGTGCAGCAGTCAGTCGCCTGTTCGACAGCGTCACCAACAGCCTGGTCGACGCCATTGGTCGCCGCGCGCGGCAGCTTTACGGTTAGCATGCGATGAGCGAGACGAGCGAGACAGACATGATTCAGGTCGAAGTGGCCTATGCGCTACCGGACCGACAGGCAATTATCCCGGTCAACGTGGCAGCGGGTACCACGGCGCTGGAGGCTGCCCGGCGTTCCGGGGTCGCGCAGCGTTTTGAAGGCCTCAACCTGGAGGATTCGCGACTGGGTATTTTCGGCAAGCTGGTAGCGCCTGACCAGGTGCTGCAGGCGGGTGACCGGGTTGAAATCTACCGGCCACTCAAGGCCGACCCGAAAGAAGTACGCAAGGCGCGAGCAGCCCGTGTGAAGGAGCGTCGCCAGGAAAGCGACGGCTGAGAAGTCGTTATTGGGAGGGCTCGCTCTCGGGTGCTGGCGTTGACGCCGCCCAGGCAGGCAGATAGTCCCCGCTCACACCCGTGAGCGCATCGCCGTCGAAGTGCACGCTGACGGAGGCTTCCCGGATCACATCGTTGCCGTTTCGCAACAGGTAGGGATAGTCCCAGCGGTCGGCATTGAAGCTGTCTTCCACAAGCGGAGTGCCGAGAATGAAGCGCACCTGGCGCTGGCTCATGCCGGGCTGCAGCTGATCGATCATGTCCTGGGTGACAATGTTCCCCTGCTCAACGTCGATACGGTAGACACCGGGGAACCCGAAGTTGCCGCAGGCAGTGAGCGAGGCCAGTGCCAGTGCCAGGAAAATACTGCGCATGGGCTTTAACTTCCACTTGTCATGATGGGGTGGCATCATACCCGTCCAGACCTGTACAGAGAACCCCCGATCCCATGCCGACTGACAATCAGGAATTGCGCAATGCGGGCCTCAAGGTCACGCTGCCGCGCGTCAAGATTCTGCAGATTCTGGAATCGACCAGCGAGACCAGCGAGCACCTCAGCGCCGAGGATGTCTACCAGAAGCTGCGCGATGCCGGTGAAGACGTGGGGCTGGCGACCGTGTATCGCGTGCTGACCCAGTTCGAGAGCGCAGGGCTGGTGAACCGTCACAATTTTGAAACCGGCCATTCGGTGTTTGAACTGGACACCGGTGAGCACCATGACCACATGGTCTGCATGACCACCGGCGATGTGATCGAATTCACCGACCCGGTGATTGAACGCCGCCAGCAGGAAATCGCCGCCGAACACGGTTTCGAGCTCGTTGATCACTCCCTGGTGCTCTACGTGCGAGAGAAACGCCGCTAACCCTCTCCCTGCGCGGCTTTTGTCGCGCTTTTTGCATGACATTTCCTCGGCGTGACGTGGAATTAATAAAAATACACTTGTGTGTAGTTTTATGCGAACGTATATTCTTGCGTCAGCCTATTGGCAGAGGAGGCAAGTATGCAGGCCGTCAGCGAAACCCAAGAGCCCATTGAGGCCCTGTTCAATCCGGCATCGCCGGAGTATCTGGAAAATGCGCCGGAGCAGTACCTGGCGCTGGCGCGGCGTGGCCGCCTCGTGTGGTACGCGCCCTGGCAGGCGTGGATCATGACCCGCATGCCCGACATCATGGAGTGCTGGCGCAACGAATACCTGTCCTCCGACTTCTATGATTGGGAATTTGCACCGCCGCGTCCGCCGGAGGACCAGTGGAGTAATTACGAGCGCGCGATGATCGGCCATAGCCTGCTCGCTGACCACGACCACCATCGCCTTGTGCGTCGCGTGGTGTCGCCTGCCTTCTCCCGCAACGTGGTCGACGAGATCCAGCGCCGCATCAAGCCCGATGTTGAACGGTTGATCGGCGAACTCGCAGATCTGGAAAGCTTTGACTACATCGAGAAAGTGGCCAACCACATTCCGTTCATCTCCATCAGTCGTATGGTCGGGCTGCCGGAGAAATACTGGCCCGAAATCAAGCAGGTGGTGCTGACCTTCACCGAGGCATGGAACCCCACGCTGAGTGACGAGCGCCGCGAAGCGGCTCGCCAGGACAGCAACCGCGCCATCGAGATCCTGCAGCGGGTGATTGCCGAGCGTCGCGCCAACCCCGGCGATGACGACTTCCTGAGTGTGCTGCTGAAGATTGAGGCGGAAAACGAGAATTTCGGTGAGTGGGACATCATCACTCTGATCCTCGCGCTGATTGGCGCGGGTGCGGATACCACGCTGGTCGCCCAGCAGTGGACGCTGTACTCGCTGCTCAAGCACCGCGATCAGATTCCCGCTGCGCTGGAATCTCCGGATGCATTCTCTAACACTTTCAGCGAAGTGATGCGCTGGTCCATCTCGTCGAAGATGGGCTTTGCCCGCTACGCGCCGGCGGACATGGAAATCCTCGGCCAGAAAGTGACCAAGGGGCAGATGGTGCTGATGATGCCGCACCTCAAGGATCACGATCCCGAGTATTACACTGATCCGGAGCGCTTCGACGTCAAGCGCGAGTTCAACCCCGATGTGCTGTTCGGCTACGGGCCGCGCTACTGCATCGGCGCCGCCATGGCCAAGCGTCAGCTGTACCTGACCATGGTCGAGCTGTTCAAGCAGTTCCCGGATCTGGAACTGGATGGAGAGCCGGAGAAAGACAATTCTGACCACAACGCGGTGGTGTTTCGCGAGCTGCGCGTACGCACCAATATCCGCAAATAAGAGAGGAAATGACGATGAGCAAACGTTACGAAAAGCCCATTCCGTTTGGCTGGTATGCGATTGATTACAGCGACGGCCTGAAACCTGGCGATGTCCGTCCGGTGGAGTATTTTGGTCGCGAACTGGTGCTGTTCCGCACCGAATCCGGCACGGCCTCACTGCTGAGTGCGCACTGCCCGCACCTGGGTGCGCACCTGGGCTATGGCGGCATCGTCAACGGTGAATCCATCAGCTGTCCCTTCCACGCCTGGGAGTTCAATAACGAGGGTTACTGCACGTCTGTTCCCTATGCCAAGCGCATACCGCCGAAAGTGGAGGGCAAGCAGTGTGTGCCCAGCTACCCGGTTATTGAGCGCAACCAGATGATCTGGGCCTGGTACCACCCTGAAGGCGCGGCGCCGATGTTCGATATTGACGAGATCCCTGAGCTGGCCTCCGGTGAGTGGACGCCCCTGGACACCTATGACTGGAAGATCAACACGATCATCCAGGAAACCGGCGAGAACGCCGCAGACCTCGCGCACTTCATCACCGTCCACGGCAGCCCGGCAATGCCCCAGGGCACGGTCGAGATGGATGGCCCGCGTCGCGTGACCGAGTTCGACTCGCGTGCGCACGCGATTGACGAGCAGGGCAACGTGGACCTGAGCGGCGAAAACCACGATGCGATCCACCTGCGCTCCGAGGGCGTCGGCCCCGGTTTTACCTTCCAGCGTTTTTCCCGCATGTTCGATGTGGTGATGATGGGCACGGTGACGCCGATTGACGACCAGAACGTCCACCTGCGTTTCAATTTCTCGGTGCCGCGCAAACAGTCAGAAGACAACGCCATGATGGCCACCGGTACCGTGCACGAGATCGTGCGCCAGGTAGAGCAGGATATCCCGATCTGGGAGCACAAGGTCTATCTGGATGATCCGGCGCTGTGCGACGGAGATGGCCCCATTGCCAAGTATCGCAAGTGGTTCCAGCAGTTTTATGCCTGAGCCCCTCCGGGCTCGGGAAAGCAAGGTTACAGAGAGCACCCATAACAGAGGATAAAGCGTATGAACGAAAAACTAGCCACAACGCCGGGCGATCACTACAACTGGCCGATGTTGAAAATCCGCTACCTGACGGATCCGGCCAAGCTGGCGGCGGTACTGCCGCCCGGGTTCGAGCCCGGCAGCCGCCCGGAAGTGACCCTGACTGTGTACAACGTGCCGGTAAACGGTGAGCCGGAGCAGGGCCTGCTGACGACGGTGCTGTGTAACTACAAAGGCCAGGAAGGCCAGTTTGCACTCGGCTACGGCATCGACAAGGAAGCGGAAATATTCATCAGCCAGGAAAAGTTTGGCCAGCCCAAATACCCGGCGGAGATCAAGTACTACCGTCTCGGCGAGGAAGTCGGTGCCCGCGTTACGCACCAGAACTACACGTTCCTGGAGTTTTACGGCAAGGTGACCGACACGCTGGACAACGGCCCCAAGTTCGACGAGCACGAGTTCTGGGTGAAGTACTCCCGTGCAGCGTCCTACGTGAAAACCGGCTTCGATTTTCCGCCGCATGTGGTCAATGTCGTCTCCAACTACGGTACAGCGCAGAAACTCAAGGTTGAAGGTGAGCTGATTCTGCGTGACAGCCCCTGGGATCCGCTGACTGAGCGTCTGCCGCCCGTCTCCAAGCCAGAAACCTTCCTGTGGACGCCCGAGTTCCTGGGCCGCAGTGTGGATCTGGGTGATCCGCTGGATGCCGACGCGTTTGAGCCCTGGGCCAACACCATCGGCAATTCCCGCTGGCGTGGCGTTAATGGTGGCCCGCTGAAGGGCTGAGAACGCCTTCGGTTTACTCCTGGCCGCTGGCGTTTGCCCGCGGCCTTTGACGTTTTATAACAGAGGATTTCCCCACTATGCAGGATTTCAATAACAAGGTTGTGGTCATTACCGGTGGAGCAAGTGGTATTGGCAAGGCCCTCGGCCGAGCGTTTCTGGCCGCGGGCGCAAAAGTGGTGCTTTCGGATGTGGAGCGCGCCGCGCTGGAAGCGACCCGCGATGAACTGGCGGCCAACGGTGGCACGGTGCGCGCCATCGTCACTGATGTGTCCAAGCCCGAATCTGTCAATGCGCTGGCAGATGCGGTGTTCGATGAGTTCGGTCACTGCCATGTGCTGTGCAACAACGCCGGTGTAAGCGTTACCAACACCAATGTCTGGGATACCACGCCGAACGACTGGCAGTGGGTTCTGGGCGTGAACCTGCGCGGTATCGCGCACGGTGTGCAGGCCTTTGTGCCGCGCATGCTGGCATCGGGTGAAGAAGGCGTCGTCATGAACACCTCATCAGGTGATGGCGGCATTTCGCCGCTGGCGGATCAATCGGTGTACGCCTCCAGCAAGGCGGGGGTGTCCATCATGACGGAGTGCCTGAATGCCCAGCTGGTGGGCCAGGAAACCAAGCTGCGCGCCTGCATCTTCTACCCTTCAGGTGGCATCCTGCCTACCGGCATCTGGACCACACGGCGCAATCGCCCGGAGGAACTGGCGCGTGAGAAGCCGGTGCCAGAGGGCGGTGAAATGACCTTCGACGAGTTCATGCAGGGTATGAAGGAGATTGGCGTTGATCTGCCGGTGCAGGACCTGGACGAGCTCGCCGAGTTTGCACTCGACGGTCTGCGCAAGCAGGACTTCGTGATCATGATTGGTCGCGAGACCATGGAAGCGACCCTGGTGGAACGCGCACGCAAGCTGGCGCGTGGCGAATGCCCCATCAGCCACGGCTTGCACGGTTAGGTCTGTGCGAAGGGCCGGTGTGCATTGCGCGCTCCGGCCTTTTTACAGGGAGCGCCTACCCCTGGGCAGCGCCGCTGACCCTCAACCGGGCGCGCTCACGCACCAGGCTGCGGCAGAGAAAGTCTATCAGCTCGTCATAACGCTGCCCCGCATCATAGTCGGGGTTGTGCAGGTGGTTGAGAATCACCGTATCTATCATACCAACGGTCATTTCCGCGCAGAATTCCGCCGACAGGCTGTCCTTGAGGTCGCCCGTGCTGGCGCTGTACAGGCGCAGGAAGTTCTCATTCATCACTGACAACAAGGTCGCGCCGCTGGCGAGGCTGTTGCCAATACTGGCGATGGAATAGCGCGCCAGTTCATGTTCCAGATCGGAGGCCTGGCAGAGCTGCTGCTTTTGCATCCCCAGCACGTGCGAGATGCGTTCGTCCAGATGGTCGAAGCGCTCCAGGGCCTCGTCTACCGAGCCCCTGACCAGTTCCAGCGTGCGACTGACGCAGATATCAAAGAGCAGGTCGTGGCGCGTGCCGTAGTAGTTATAAAAGGTTTTACGGGAAATGCCGGCACGCTCGCAAATGGCGTCAATGGTCATATCCGCGATGCCGCTCTGGCCGATCAGTGTGAGCGCTTCCTCAATGATGCGCGAGCGCTGCGCCTGCTTCTTGCGCTCTCGGAGACTCTTGCGGGGTGGTGGGTTGCTCAAAATAGGTGTCTTTTTGTGGCGGCAGGAGACTGTCTGTGACCGTCCACCATACACCAGAAGCCGCGCCCGCTGCCAGTCTCAGGCGCCCTCTGCGTCACGCAGCATCTCCCGGGCGTGGGCCAGTGACTGCTCGGTGAGCTTGACGCCGCCCAGCATGCGGGCGATTTCCTGCGCCCGCTGCTCGTCTTCCAGTGCGGTCATGCGCGTCCACGCGGCGGTTTTGTCCGACGTCTTGCTGACCAGCAGGTGCCGGTGCCCCTGCGAGGCCACCTGGGGCAGGTGAGTGACGCAGAGCACCTGCGCCTCGGCTGCCAGCCCGCGTAGCAGGCGGCCCACCACCTCGGCCACGGCGCCGCCGATGCCGACGTCCACCTCGTCAAAAACCATGCTGGGTAGGGTGCCGCCCTTGGCGGTGACCACCTGAATGGCGAGGCTGATGCGCGACAGCTCACCGCCGGAAGCGATTTTGCCCAGGGGCTGTGGCGCTGAGCCGGGATTGGTGCTGATCAGGAATTCGATATCTTCCGCGCCGTGCGGGTGGGGTGCGCGCGTCTCGCGTGGGGTCAGGGCAATGTCAAAACGGCAATCCGCCATGGCCAGCGTGTGCAGCACCTCGGTGGCCCGGGCGACCAGATCCCCGGCTGCCTTGGCGCGCTCTTTGCTGAGCCGAGTTGCGTCCTTGCGGTAGCTTTCCGCGAGGGCATCCAGCTCGCGTTGCAGTTCTTCTATACGCTGGCCGCCCTGGGCAAGACCGGCGAGCTCCTCCTGTAGACCCGCCTGAAGCTCGAGCAGCTGCGGCGGCTTGATGCGGTGCTTGCGCGCTACGTCGTGCAGTTGCTCCAGGCGTTTCTCAACCTCAGCCAGCCGCTCCGGGTCGATTTCGATGGAGTCGATGTAGCGCTGTATTTCACGGCGCGCCTCCTCCAACTGTATCGCTGCGGAATCCAGCAGGCTGCGCGCGTTGTCGGCAGTCTTGCTGCCGCTGGCGACGCGCATCAGCTGCAGGGCATGGCGGGCGCTGCCGGCCTGCTCTTCGCAGATCTCCAGTGCCTGGTGCGCGCCCTGGAGAATATCTTCGGCATTGGCCAGAAGGCTCTGGTCGCGCTCCAGTTCCTCCAGTTCACCCTCGCGCAGGCCCAATTGCTCCAGTTCATCTACCTGGTAGGCGAGCAGTTGTGCCCGTGCGGTGGCCTCGTCCCGATTGCCGGTGAGCATGGCCAGCTCGCGCTGGCCTCGCAGCCAGTCCGATGCAGCCTGCTCGACGCGGCGCGCCAGCGCCTGCTGGCCGGCGAAGGCGTCAAGCATGGCCCGCTGTACCGGTTTGCGCAGCAGCGACTGGTGTGCGTGCTGGCTGTGGATATCGATCAGCAATTCACCCAGCTCGGCGCAGTCCTGTAGCGTGGAGGCGCTGCCGTTAATGTAGGCGCGCGAGCGCCCCTCGGCCGTTACCACCCGGCGCAACAGGCATTCGTCACCGTGGTCCAGGTCGCGAGCCCGCAGCCAGGCGGTGGCGGCGGCGTTGTCGGCGATAGCAAAGGTGGCGGTAACCTCGGCGCGCTCGCTGCCGCTGCGCACCGCCTTGGGGTCTGCCCGGTCGCCCAGACACAGGCCCAGCGCATCCAGCATGATGGACTTGCCGGCGCCGGTTTCCCCTGTGATGACGGTCATGCCGTCATGGAATTCCATGTCGAGCGTGTCGACGATGGTGTAATCGCTGATGTGAATATGGGTGAGCATGGTGAGCCGCTTGGGTATTTGGTCTGTTATACCGCAGATCCCCCGCGGCATAAACATCCGCAGCGCTCATCGCTTTGTATTCCGCGGGGGCTGTGATACAACCGGGGCAGCAGTCACACAGGGTGGAGTATGAGCTCAGCGGATTTATCGGAACGGGCACGGACCATTCTCAAGGCGCTGATTGAGCGTCACATTCGCGACGGGCAGCCGGTCGGGTCGCGCAGCCTGCTGGAAGAGGCCGGCTTGTCGGTGAGTGCGGCCACAGTGCGCAATGTGATGTCTGACCTCGAAGAGCGAGGCTTGCTGCACTCGCCGCATACCTCGGCGGGGCGTGTGCCCACCGCCCAGGGGTACCGATTGTTTGTGGATCGCCTGCTGCAGGTGCAGCCATTGGACGAACGGGCGGTGAGCGCCCTGCGCGAGCAGCTGCATCCGGACAAATCCACGACAGAGCTGGTGCAGTCGGCGTCGTCACTATTGTCAGCCATTACCGCCCAGGCTGGCCTGGTGACGGTGCCCCGTCCAGAGACCCATCAGCTGCGCCAGGTTGAATTCCTGCCGCTGTCCGGGGACCGGGTACTGGTGATTCTGGTGGTCAATGAGCGCGAGGTGCAGAACCGCATTATCCACACCCAGCGCGCCTTCACCGAGGCCGAGTTGCGGGATGCCGCCGCACTGGTCAATCAGCGCTTTGCCGGCCGGCCCCTGAATGAGGTGCAGAGCCGTATTCTGGCCGAGATGGAGGATGCCCGCAGCCGTATCGACAGTTATCTGCAGGCGGCGCTGGATCTGGCCAGCAAGGCGCTGGACCAGGAGGCCCCGGAAGACGAATACCTCATGGCCGGCGAGTCGCGTTTGCTGGGCCACGTCAGCCCGGAAGATGTAGGGCGCCTGCGTGAGTTGTTCGACGCCTTTGAGCGCAAGAAAGATCTACTGCATTTGCTGGAGCGCTGCACCCGCGCCAACGGGGTGCAGATCTTTATCGGCAATGAGGCGGGCTTTGAGGTCTTCGGCGACTACAGCGTGATTACCGCCCCTTACACAGACGGTGCCCGTACGCTGGGCGTGCTCGGGGTGATCGGGCCCACGCGGATGCCCTACGAACGGGTGATACCGGTCGTGGACATCACCGCGCGTATGCTGAGCTCCGCACTGTCCAACTGAGCAGGGCCGCCAGAGTTCGGCGGCCTTGAAATTTACCCCGGTCGTCCCAACATCTTCCCCAACCACAGCGGGGCGGTGCAGCGGCGCCGTGCCTGTGTCATTCACAAGTGCCAGTGATGGAGTCCAGACGTGGCTGATAACGAGCAAAACACACCCGAATCCGAGCCCGGTGAGGGCGGTAACCAGCGGCAGGCCGCGGAAGCGGCCGCCTATGCGGACACGGCCGCATCCACGCAGCCTGAGGGAGCGGAAGGCAGCGAGGAGCCGACACCGGAAGCGCTGATGGCAGCGCTGGAGGACGATCTCAATGCCGCTCGGGATGCGGCCCTGCGGGCCCAGGCGGATGCCCAGAATATCAAGCGCCGCGCCGAACAGGACGTGGAAAAGGCGCGCAAGTTCGCCCTGGAATCGTTTTGCAAGGAACTCCTGCCCGTGGTCGACAACATGGAGCGCGCATTGGCGGTAACAGCGGGTCACGACGAGTCGGTGAAACCCATCATCGATGGCCTGGAGCTGACGCTGAAAAGCTTCGTGGATGCCCTGCGCAAGTTTCACATTGAGCCGATTGACCCGGAAGGGCAGCCGTTTGACCCGCAGCTGCACCAGGCCATGAGCCTGGTTGAAAACGCGGAAGTGGAGCCGAATACGGTCATCGCGGTCATGCAGAAGGGCTACACGCTGAATTCGCGCCTGGTGCGCCCGGCGATGGTCATGGTCAGCAAAGCGCCAACCGGTGAGTAAAAACCGTTTCGGCCCCTTGAAATTGCCGACCCAGCGCCAATATAGACAACAAGTGAATACTGCAGCCGGCTGAGCCGGCGCAAATGAGGAGATGAACACATGGGCAAGATTATCGGTATCGACCTGGGTACCACCAACTCCTGCGTCGCGGTGCTCGAAGGGGGCAAGGCGCGCGTTATCGAGAATTCCGAGGGCGATCGCACAACGCCGTCGATTGTGGCGTACACCCAGGATGGCGAAATTCTGGTGGGGCAGAGCGCAAAACGCCAGTCCGTCACCAACCCGAACAACACCCTGTACGCGGTGAAGCGCCTGATTGGACGCAAGTTCAAGGATGACGTTGTGCAAAAGGACATCAAAATGGTGCCCTACAAAATCGTCGAGGCCGACAACGGCGATGCCTGGGTGCAGGCCAAGGACGAAAAAATGGCACCGCCCCAGGTATCCGCTGAAGTGCTGCGCAAAATGAAGCGCACCGCGGAAGAGTATCTGGGCGAGACGGTGACCGAGGCGGTCATTACCGTGCCCGCCTACTTTAACGACTCCCAGCGTCAGGCCACCAAGGACGCTGGTCGTATTGCCGGCCTCGAGGTGAAGCGCATCATCAACGAGCCGACGGCGGCTGCGCTGGCCTATGGTATGGACAAGGCGAAGGGCGACCGCACGATTGCGGTATACGACCTGGGTGGCGGTACATTCGATATCTCCATCATTGAGATCGCCGAGGTGGATGGCGAGCACCAGTTTGAAGTGCTGTCGACCAATGGCGACACGTTCCTGGGCGGTGAGGACTTTGACCTGCGGCTGATCGAATACCTGGCGGCGGAGTTCAAGAAGGAGAGCGGCATCGACCTGCACAACGATCCGCTTGCGCTGCAGCGTCTCAAGGAAGCGGCAGAGAAGGCGAAGATCGAATTGTCGTCCAGCCAGCAGACCGAAGTGAACCTACCCTATATCACCGCTGATGCAACGGGTCCCAAGCACCTGGTCGTGAAGCTGTCACGCTCCAAGCTGGAATCTCTGGTGGAGGAGCTGGTCAAGCGCTCCATGGAGCCGGTCAAGATGGCACTCCAGGATGCAGGTCTGAGCCCCAGTGAAATCAACGATGTGATCCTGGTGGGCGGCCAGACCCGCATGCCGATGGTACAGAAGGCCGTGGCGGATTTCTTCGGCAAGGAGCCGCGCAAGGACGTCAACCCTGACGAAGCGGTTGCCATGGGTGCGGCTATCCAGGGTGCGGTGCTCTCCGGCGACGTCAAGGACGTGCTGCTGCTGGACGTCACCCCGCTGACGCTGGGCATTGAGACCATGGGTGGTGTTGCGACACCCCTGATTGAGAAGAACACCACGATTCCGACCAAGAAATCGCAGGTGTTTTCAACGGCGGACGACAACCAGACGGCTGTGACCATCCACGTGGTCCAGGGCGAGCGCAAGCAGGCTTCGCAGAACAAGTCGCTGGGCCGCTTTGACCTGGCGGACATTCCGCCGGCGCCGCGCGGCATGCCACAGATCGAAGTGACTTTCGACCTGGATGCCAACGGCATCCTGAATGTGTCCGCGAAGGACAAGGCTACGGGCAAGGAGCAGTCGATCCGCATCACGGCTTCTGGTGGCCTGAGCGAGGAGGACATCGAGAGGATGGTGGCGGATGCCGAGGCCAATGCGGATGCCGATGCGCGGTTCGAGGAGCTGATCGCGGCACGCAACAGCTGTGACGGCCTGGTGCACGCTGCGCGCAAGACGCTGGAAGAGGCGGGCGATAACGCCACTGCCGATGAGAAGGCAGCGATTGAGGCGGCGATCAGCGAGGCCGAGGAAGCGCTCAAGGCGAACGAGAAAGACGCCATTGAAGCGGCAGCGGCCAAGCTGACCGAGGCAACCGGTCCTGTGGCCCAGAAGATGTACCAGGCGCAGGCAGAGGCGGCGCAGGGTGCTGAAGCAGGGGGCACGGAGCAGTCCGCGGCGGGCGATGACGCGGTTGACGCTGAGTTCGAAGAAGTGAAGGACGACAAGAAGTAGGCGTTAGCGCTTCCTGTCACCGGGGCGCAGGGCGCCCCGTCGGTAAACTTGACCACGCGGGACCTGAGAGCCCGCGTCGTCATTTGCGAGAATGCAGTTTAACGTCAGGCTGACTATGTCAAAACGCGATTATTACGAAGTGCTCGGGGTCGAGAAAGCGGCCGACGAGAAGGACATCAAAAAGGCCTATCGACGGGTCGCCATGAAGTATCACCCGGATCGTAACCCTGACGACCCGGATGCTGATGAGAAATTCAAGGAGGCGACCGAGGCCTACGACGTTCTGATGAACGCAGAGAAGCGCGCGGCCTACGACCGCTTCGGCCACTCGGGGGTCGACCCCAGCATGGGTGGGGGCGGTTTTGGCGCAGGTGGCGGTAGTTTCAGCGATATCTTCGGGGATGTGTTCGGCGACATTTTTGGCGGCGGCGGAGGCCGTGGACGCGGAGGACCACAACGCGGTTCAGACCTGCGCTACACGCTGGATATTTCGCTGGAAGACGCCGTAAAGGGTACTACCGTGGAAATCAAGGTGCCCACACTGGCCACCTGTGACGAGTGCGATGGCTCCGGTGCACGAAAAGGCAGCTCACCGGTGAATTGCACCACCTGTGGTGGCATCGGCCAGGTGCGCATGCAGCAGGGCTTCTTCCAGGTGCAGCAGACCTGCCCGACGTGCCGCGGCCGCGGCAAGATGATTTCCGACCCCTGTGGCAAGTGCCACGGTCAGGGGCGCTTAGAGAAACGCAAGACGCTGTCTGTGAAAGTGCCCCCGGGTGTGGATACCGGCGACCGTATTCGCCTGTCCGGTGAGGGCGAGGCCGGCCCCGACGGTGGGCCGCCCGGCGATCTTTTTGTGCAGATGTCAGTCCGACAACACCCGATTTTTGAGCGCGACGGCAAGAATCTGTACTGCGAAGTGCCCATTACCTTCGTGGATGCTGCCCTGGGTGGGGAGCTGGAAGTGCCTACACTGGACGGTCGGGTAAAGCTGAAAATTCCCGCCGAAACCCAGACCGGCAAGCTGTTCCGACTGCGCGGCAAGGGTGTTAAACCGGTGCGTGGTGGTGCGGTTGGCGACCTCCTGTGCCGTGCCGTGGTGGAAACCCCGGTCAACCTGAACAAGAAACAGAAGGAGCTGCTGCGGGAGTTCCAGGATAGCCTCGGCCAGGGCGGTGACGCACAGTCGCCGCGCCAGACCAGCTGGTTCGAGGGTGTGAAGGCCTTTTTCGACGATATGAAGCCATGACGATACGAGTGGGAATCACCGGTGCGGGTGGGCGTATGGGTCGCACCCTGATCGAAACCATCGCCCAACAACCGGGACTGCAGCTGGCCGCTGCAGTAGAGCAGCCGGACAGCAGCCTGATCGGTGCAGACGCCGGTGAACTGGCCGGCCTCGGCAAGCTGGGTGTGCCGGTCTCTGCCGTACTTGCCGATGTGCTAGAGAACATCGACGTACTGATCGATTTTACGGTGCCTGCGGCCACGCTGGCCAATCTGGAGACCTGTGCCCGGGCGGGTAAGGCCATGGTGATCGGCACCACGGGTTTCACGGCGGATCAGGATCAGCTGATCAAACAGGCTGCGGGTAAGATTGCGGTCTGCAAGGCCTCCAACTTCAGCACCGGCGTGAACCTGTGCTTCAAGCTGCTGGATATGGCTGCGCGTGTTCTGGGTGATGATGTCGATATCGAGATCGTTGAGGCGCACCATCGGCACAAAATCGATGCACCTTCGGGCACGGCTCTGTCTATGGGCGGTGTTGTGGCCAATGCCCTGGGTCGGGATCTTGCGGAAGTGGCGGTGTATGGCCGGGAGGGTCAGACGGGTGCGCGCAAGCGCGACACGATTGGCTTTGCCACCGTGCGCGCCGGCGATATTGTGGGGGACCACACCGTGATATTTGCCGCCGACGGTGAACGGGTGGAGATTACCCACAAGGCTTCCAGCCGCATGTCATTTGCCCGCGGCGCGGTGCGCGCGGCGGGATGGCTGGTGGGCCGGGAGCCGCGGCTGTATGACATGCAGGACGTTTTGGGGTTATAAGCCGGCCCCCTCACCCTATGCGCTAGAGGAAAGCTTGTGACAGAGTGTATTGTCAACATCGATGAGAGCAACGCAGCGGCCCTGCTGATTGAGGAATCCCATCGGCGGCCGGTGGTCGTTGACTTCTGGGCCGACTGGTGCGGACCCTGCAAGAGCCTGATGCCGGTGCTGGAAAAGCTGGCCAATGAGTACGCGGGCGCGTTCCTGCTGGCCAAGGTGAATGCCGACGAGCAGCCCATGATCTCCCAGCAATTCGGGGTGCGCAGTCTGCCGACCGTGATGGTGATGCAGGGCGGTCAACCGGTGGACGGATTCGTCGGTGCGCAGTCCGAGGCGCAGGTGCGGGAACTGCTGGAAAAGTACCTGCCCAAGCCATGGGACGGCCTGCTGGAGCAGGGTCAGGCGTTCATGGCCCAGGGCGACTTCAGCTCTGCCCTGGGTCCGCTGCGGCAGGCCTTCGAGGATTCCGGGCAGCGCCATGACATTACCCTTGCATACGCCCATGCCCTGCTTGAGTGCAACCGGCTGGACGATGCACAGGCGGTGCTCGACACCGTGCGCATGGCCGATCAGGACCCCGCGTGGGAGCAGTTGGTTGCCCAGTTGAAGCTCAAGCGTGAGGCCGCGGTAACACCCGAGATGGCAGCGCTTGAGGAGCGCCTGGAGGCGGAACCGGGCAACCATGACGTGCGCCACCAGTTGGCGGTGCAGTACACCAATGCCGGTTACTTCCGCGAGGCGCTGGAACACTTGATCACCATCCTGCGGCAGGACCTCAACCATGCCGACGGGGCGACCAAAAAGGCGCTGATCGATACGATCGCAAGCCTGGGCAAGAGCGACCCCCTGGCTGCGGAGTATCAACGCAAGCTCTATAGCCTGCTGTACTGAGCCGCCTCCCGCGGGCAGCGGGCGGGCTCCGGTGCTTGTGTTGCGGTGCGGTAATCGTTAAGGTACATGCCCTGGCGATGAAAAACATACTCCAAGGTCAAACCCGCTATGGCGCGTACCCGTAATACGGCCCCGATGCAGCGTCTGCGCCACTTGCGCAGCAGCGTCATTGCGGTTGCGTTGCCAGGCTTGCTCGCCTGCTCGGAGCCGCCAGCACCAGCGGAGGTGCCAGTGGCCGGCAGTGCCGAGCTTGAGGCCCACTCTGCCGAGTTTCGCCGGGATATCATCGAGGTGGTGCCGGGTATTCATGTCGCCATCGGGTACGCGCTGGCCAACGTCATTCTGATTGAAGGTGATGACGGCGTCATCATTGTCGATACCACGGAATCCCTGCAGGCCGCGCGTGCGGTAAAAGCCGAATTCGACCGGATCACCGACAAGCCGGTGAGCGCGATTATCTACACCCACAATCACACCGATCATATTTTTGGCGCCGAGGCGTTTGCCGAGGGGCGCGATGTCCCTGTCTATGCCCACAGGACCACCTGGACTCATATCGAGCGCATCATGAATGTGTTGCGACCGGTCATTGAGACCCGCTCCTTCCATATGTTCGGGAACTATCTGGCGGCGGGTGGAGAACGCATCGTCAACGACGGTATCGGTCCGGCACTGGCGCACAGTACAAGCGGTGAGGGTGATATTTATGGGTTGCTGCCGCCTACCCACACGGTTGATGAGCAATTGGAGATCACTATCGCGGGCCGTCGTCTGGTACTGATGCACGCCCCCGGCGAGACCGACGACCAGTTACTGATCTGGCTCCCCGAGGAGCGTGTGCTGCTGCCCGGCGATAACGTCTACAAGGCCTTTCCCAATCTCTACACGATTCGCGGTACGCGCTACCGCGATGTCATGCAGTGGGCCGACAGCGTACGCCTCATGCGTTCACTGGGGGCGGAGCACCTGGTCCCCAGTCATACCCGTCCCGTGTCCGGTGCCGCAGAGATCGATGAGATCCTCAAGGTTTATGGCGATGCTATCCAGTTTGTGCATGACCAGACCGTGCGCGGCATGAATCAGGGGCTGGAGGCGGACGCGCTTGCGCGGCGGGTTGAACTGCCTGCCGAATTGGCGGCGCACCCCTGGCTGCAACCGTTTTATGGCACCGTAGCCTGGTCGGTGCGGGCGATCTACAACGGCTACCTGGGTTGGTACCAGGGCGATAGCAGCACACTCTTTCCCACGCCGGCGGGTACGCGCGCGCAGCGCCTGCTGGCGCTTGCCGGTGGGGCGTCTGCGGTGCTGGCCGAAGCCCAGGCGCAGCTGTCGGTTGATCCGCAGTGGGCGGCAGAGCTCGCCGATCTGGTGCTGGAGGGCAGTCCGGATTCTGTACCGGTTGCCGCTGAGCTGAAGGCGCGTGCGCTGCGTATGCTGGCAGTGAACACACCCAACCCCAACGCCCGCAACTGGTATCTCACCGACGCGTTGGAGCTCGAGGGGCGCATCACGACCGGGCCTTCGCCCATCAGTGCGGAGCGTGTCGCGTTCGCCGGCACTTTCCCGGTGGCGGGGGTGCTGCGCAGCATGGCGGTAAACCTGGATCCGGAGCGCAGTGCAGGCGTGGATGAGCGCGTCGTATTTGTTTTCCCTGATCAGGACGCTCGCTATGCCGTGCACGTGCGTCACCAGATTGCGGTCATTGAGCCGCTGGAGGCAGTACCCGAAGACGAGAGTCTGGTGGTGACAGTGGCAGCCACGGAGTGGTTGGGGTTGCTGGCCGGTCAGCGGAGTTTTCCGGTCGCGTTGGCCGACGGCACGATCAAGGTGTCCGGCGGACTGGCGGACACTGCCCGTTTAGTGCGTTTTCTGGCGCTGTTTCGCCAGGAGTAAATTTATCGAGACCCACCGGGTCTCTCTAGATCAAACAAGAGGTAGCCACGTGGATACAAGTTTTGCTCCCGAAGATCTCGCGTTTCGCGATGAAGTGCGTGCGTTTTTTGCAGAAGCCTATGACAGCGAACTGCAGGCGCGGCTGAACAACCTGGAAACGTTTAAGGAAGCGGTAATTGACTGGCAGAAACGCCTGTACAAGAAAGGCTGGATTGCCCCGGGTTGGCCCAAGGAGTATGGCGGTACGGGTTGGAACGCCACACAGAAATTCATTTATGAAACTGAGCGCAGCGCTGCGGGCATCCGCGACGTGATTCCCTTTGGCCTCAACATGGTTGGCCCGGTGATCTATGCCTTCGGCAACGAGGAGCAGAAGGCGCGCTTCCTCCCCGGTATCCTGCAAAGCGACGACTGGTGGTGCCAGGGGTACTCAGAACCGGGTGCTGGCTCCGACCTCGCCTCGCTGAAAACACGTGCGGTTCGTGAAGGCGACGAGTACGTGGTCACCGGCGCCAAGATCTGGACCAGCTACGCACAGTACGCCGACTGGATATTCTGCCTGGTGCGCACCAGCAATGAGGGCAAGAAGCAGAATGGTATCAGCTTCCTGCTGATCGACATGAAGACGCCGGGCATCAAGGTCAACCCCATCGTATCCATTGATAACCACCACAGCCTGAACGAGGTGGAGTTCAACGAGGTCCGGGTGCCCGTTGCCAACCTGATTGGCGAGCAGGATAAGGGCTGGACCTACGCAAAGGCGCTGCTTGCCCACGAGCGTACGGCCATCGCAGGCGTTGCCGACAGCAAGCGCAGCCTGGCCGAGACCCGCGCATTTGCCGAGCGTGAAGTGAATGGCGGCAAATCCCTGTTGAGCGATCCGCTGTTTCAGAAGCGGCTGTCCGACATTGAAATTGAGCTGATGGCGCTGGAATTCACCGAACTGCGCGTGCTGGCCACCGTGGCGGCCGGCGGTGCGCCGGGCGCGGAATCCTCAATGCTGAAAATCAAGGGCACCGAAATGCAGCAGGCTGTGCAGGAGCTGCGTATGGAGGTGGCGGCCTACTATCAGGGCGTGCTGCCCAACGATCTCACCCCGGAGCAGTTGGGGCATGACTTCGGCTCCCAGGCTCGCCAGACCTATATGTATGGTCGCGCGTCAACCATCTACGGCGGGTCCAACGAAGTGCAAAAGAACATCATCGCCAAGGCCGTACTCGGCCTTTAACCCCGGATTGTTGGAGAGGACAGAGCAATGAATTTCGAGTTTACAGAAGAACAGGGCATGCTCCGGGACAGCGTGGCGCGCTTTGTGCAGGACAGCTATGACTTTGATACGCGCTGCAAAATAGCCGCCAGCGATGAGGGCATGAGCCGCGAAAACTGGCAGACCTTTGCCGAGCTGGGCTGGCTGTCGGTGCCCTTCGCCGAAGCCCACGGCGGGTTTGGCGGTGGGCCGGTGGACACCATGGTGATGATGGAGGAGTTCGGCAAGGGCATTGTGCTGGAACCCTACCTGGCTACCGTGCTCCTGTTCGGTGGCCTTTTGCAGCGCGGTGGCAGCGTGGAACAACAGGCAGAGCTGATCCCGCGCATCATTGAAGGTAGCTGCCTGGGCGCATTCGCCTATCTGGAACGCCAGAGCCGCCACGCGATCACGGACATCAAGACCACGGCAGCCGTTCAGGGTGACCAGCTGGTGCTCAACGGTGAGAAAGTTGTGGTGTTCAACGGCGCCAGCGCTGACCAGCTTATCGTTGCTGCTCGCAGCAGCGGGGAGCAGAGCGACGAAGACGGCATTACCCTGGTGCTAGTGCCCGCAGATGCTGCAGGCGTGGAGCGCACGGCTTACCGGATGATGGACGGGCAGGTGGTGGCCAATATCACCTTCACGGACGTACGCGTGCCGGTGGCGGATATCGTTGGTGAAGCGGGCGAAGGGTATGCCGTGATGAGTCCGGTGATCACCCGGGCCAATGTGGCGCTGGCTGCCGAAGCGTTGGGTATTATGGGGCAGTTGAACGCCAAGACGCTGGAGTACACCAAAACGCGCAAGCAGTTCGACGTTCCTATCGGCAGTTTTCAGGCCCTCCAGCATCGCATGGTGGATACCTTTATGGCCTACGAGCAGGTCAAGTCGCTGCTATACCGCGCAGTTTGCGAGCTCGATGGAGAGGGTGACGATACCGCAGCCTGTGTACACGCACTGAAGGTGCTGGTCGATCGCAACGGCAAGAAAATATTTGGTGAGGCGATACAGTTGCACGGCGGCATGGGGATCACCGATGAGCTGGATATTGGTCACTACGCCAAGCGCTTGATGATGATCAACACCACCTTTGGCAACGGCGACTATCATCAGGCAAAGTTCAACGAACTGCGCTACAGTGCCTGAAGCAAAATAGAACGGTGCCTGCGGCGCCGCACGCTATGAGTGCGGTGTGCGCGCGGCAGCCGTTTCGATCATGAACCGGGAGAACACATCATGAAACTGGGTATATTGCTGGGGTACTCTGGCAAACAGATCAACATCCCGCTGGACCTGATTCACCGTGCGGAAGCCATGGGTTACGACTCCGTATGGACCGCCGAGGCCTATGGCAACGACGCCGTCACAGCCGCTACCTGGGTGTTGGCACAGACCAGCAAGATCCGTGTGGGCACTGCCATCATGCAGATGCCGGCAAGAACGCCTGCCATGTGCGCGATGACGGCCATGTCGCTCGACCAGTTGTCGGGTGGTCGCTTTATCGTCGGCCTGGGCGCTTCCGGTCCGCAGGTGGTGGAAGGCTGGCACGGCGTACCTTACGGCAAGCCGGTGACCCGCACCCGTGAGTACATCCAGATCATGCGCAAGATCATGGCACGTGAAGGCCCCGTGGAGTTCGACGGCGATATGTATCAGCTGCCCAACACGGGCCCCGGCACAACGGGCTTGGGTAAGCCCCTGAAATCGATTCTTGAGGGCAATCCCAACATCCCCATCTACACGGCATCGATTACACCGGCAGGCCTGCGCTGTGCGGGCGAAGTGGCGGACGGTGTGTTCCCGGTATGGATGGACCCCGACAAGTTCAGCATCCTTGGTGACCACATCCAGAAGGGTTTTGACACCGCGGGCAACGGCAAGAGCCTTGCCGACTTCGATATCGCGCCATTTGTCTCGGTGGCGGTGAACGATGACCTCAAGGCCGCCTATGATTCGCTGCGTCCCTGGCTTGCGCTATACATCGGTGGCATGGGGGCGAAGGGCAAGAACTTCTACAACGACTACGCCACTCGCGCCGGTTACGGTGAGGTGGCCGAACGTATTCAGGATCTCTATCTTTCGGGCAAGAAGGCCGAGGCAGAGGCATTGGTGCCAGACCAGTTGCTCGATGAGGTCGCTCTGGTCGGGCCCCGGGAGCGCATTGTGGAACGCCTGTCGAGCTGGAAGGCTGCGGCGTCCCGCGGCGAAGTGGGCACCATGCTGCTGGGTGTGCACGACCCGGACGTGCTGGAGTTTTTCGCCAAGGAGCTGCTGTAGTGCAGGTGAACGGCGGCGTTGTCATCGTTACGGGCGGTGGCAACGGCATCGGCAAGGCGCTCTGCACACGCTTCCATCGCGAAGGCGCACGGAAGGTGGTGGTCGCAGACCTCCACGCAGCTGATGCCGAGGCCGTCGCAGCGCTGGTGGACGGCGATGCCTATCCATTGGATGTGCGCGATGAAGCCGCGTTGAAGTCCATGGTTGATGAGGTCACGGACAAATACGGTCATATCGACCTGTTCTGCAGTAATGCAGGCATCATCGCCGGTGACGGTGAGCCCTGGTGGGCGACCTCGGCGCCGAACGAGACCTGGCAAGCGATGTGGGAAATACACGTTATGGCCCATGTGTACGCCGCTCGCGCCTGCCTGCCCGGGATGTTGGCCCGCGGGCAGGGCTACCTGCTGAATACCGTGTCAGCTGCCGGCTTGCTGAACCAGGTGGGCGACGCAGCCTATTCGACGACCAAACACGCGGCAATTGGATTTGCCGAGGCCCTTGCAATCACCCACGGCGACGATGGCATCAAGGTGTCTGCGCTCTGCCCACAGGCCGTGGCCACACAGATGATCGGCAGCGTGGAGGAGGGCGGTACCGCAGGTGTCGACGGCATTCTGACGCCTGATGAAGTGGCAGAAGCGGTTGTAGAGGGGCTGGCTGCAGAGCGCTTCCTGATTCTTCCTCATCCCCAGGTGGCCGACTACCGGGCTCACAAGGCAGCCGATTACGACCGTTGGCTGGGCGGTATGCGCAAGCTGCGCCGGCGCTTCGGCAACCCTAACCTGTAGGTGGCGACAGCGAAATGCAGCGGAAAGAGCAACAGGCACGGTTCGCGCGCACCATCCTGAATGGCTTTGAAGCCTACTTTGCCGAGTTCCAGAATATCACCCTCGCAGCGCGTTCGCGCTTCGAAGCCCAGGATTGGCTGGGCATGCATGCCGCCTCCATTCGACGCATAGACCTCTACAAGGAAGCCACCACCCGGGTGCTGGAATACGTCGAGTTGATTGCCGGTGAGCAGCTCCACTCACTCCAGTTCTGGCAGGAAGCGCGTCTGGTATACGCCGATCTGGTGCGTGGGCATAACAATTTCGAGATTGCCGAGACGTTTTTCAATTCGGTGTACTGCGGCGTCTTCAAACACCGCAAGATCCGCGACGAGTATGCCTTCGTTTTTTCGCCTCAGGGGGATATGCCTGCTCCGGACGTGAGCAAGGTCTACCGGAGCTACCCGTTTGGCGATGATCTCAAAGGGATGCTGCATACGCTCCTGGAAGACTACAGCTTCAGGCTGCCGTGGGAAGACCTCGAGCGGGATATCAACAACCTGGCGGAGGCGATCAACGGCTGCTTGTCAGGGCGCCTGGATCTCTCCCGGGAAGGCGTCGAGCTGCAGACGCTTGAACCCCATTTCTTCCGTAACAAAGGTGCCTACATCGTCGGAAGAATTGTATCCGGGCCGGATTCGATGCCCATCGTCATCCCCATTCTTCACTCCGGTAATGGCGAGGTCTATGTCGACACCATCCTGTTTGGTGCGGACAAAATGAGCGTTGTATTCAGCTTTACACGTGCCTATTTTATGGTCGACGCCAGCATCCCCTCGCAGTATGTGCTGTTCCTGCAGCAGCTGATGCCGGCCAAGCCGATCTCCGAACTCTACAGTTCCATGGGCTACAACAAGCACGGCAAGACCTACTACTATCGCTGTGCCTATCGGCATATGCAGAAGACCACCGACCAGTTCATCATTGCGCCCGGCATCAAGGGGATGGTGATGAGTGTGTTTACCCTGCCGTCCTACGACTTTGTGTTCAAGATCATCAAGGACCGATTTACGCCCCCCAAGGAAATGACGCGTGAACAGGTGAAGGAAAAATACCGGCTGGTGAAGCGCTGGGACCGCGCTGGCCGCATGGCGGATACTCAGGAGTTCACCAACCTCGCCTTTGCGCGGGAACGCTTCTCCGACGAGCTGATGGAGGAGCTGCACAAAGTCGCACCGTCCATGATCGAGGAACATGGCAAGGCACTGGTGATCCGGCACGTTTACGTTGAACGTCGCATGACGCCCTTGAATCTGTACCTGCAGAACGCGACCGATGAGCAGGTGGTGGCCGTGATGGACGAGTACGGCAATGCCATCAAGCAGCTGGCAGCCGCGAATATCTTCCCCGGTGATATGTTGCTGAAGAACTTTGGTGTCACCCGCCATGGGCGCGTGGTGTTTTATGACTACGACGAGATTGTGCCCTTGATGGACTGCAATTTCCGCGAGATCCCCACGCCCCGCAGCGAAGCTGAGGAACTGGCCAGCCAGCCCTGGTACAACGTGGGACCCAACGATATCTTTCCTGAGGAGTTTCGCCTGTTCTTTTCCGGCAACCAGCGTGCGCGCCGGGTGTTCGATGAAATGCACAGTGATATCTATGAGGCAAGCTTCTGGCGAGGCCTGCAGGAGCGCATCCGCGAGGGCCATGTCGAGGACTTCTTTCCCTACCGGCGCAAGCTGCGCTTTAACCGCAATCCCGAACAACAGGCAAGCATCGCATAATGGCTACACTGTATTTATTCCGGCACGGGCAGGCGTCTTTCGGTGCCGACGATTACGACAAACTCTCCCCATTGGGCAGTCGCCAGGCGGAGGTGCTGGGCCACTATCTGCGGGATCAGGGTATTCAGCTGGACGCCGCCTACAGCGGTGCGCTGCTGCGCCAACGCGAGACCACAGCCCTGGCGCTGTCCAGCCAGCCGGTCGATGTGCCGCATCATATCGACCCCCGGTTTGATGAGGTCCGCAATGATGAGCAGATCCGGTATCTGGTGCCGGTTGTGGCCAGGGCAAACCCGGCTATTCAGGCGCTGGTAGACAAGGGCTTGTCGTCCAGCAAGGACTACCAGAAGGTGATCGAGGCGGTATTCACCCACTGGACCTCAGGGGATTGTGATGAACCGCGTATCCAGAGCTGGGCGGAGTATTCAGGCGCAGTCGGCGCTGCATTTAAAGCGGTGATGGCCGCCCAGGGCGCGGGGAAAACCGTCGGCATCTTCACCTCCGGTGGCACGATAGCGACCATCGTCAGTCAGGTTCTGGGATTGTCTGGCGAACACGCCTATAAATTCTACGAGCCCATCTTCAACTGCTCAGTCACGCAACTGTTCTACAGCGGGGACAAGGTGTCCCTGTCGTACTTCAACGACAGGTCCTTCCTGCAGGTGCTGGGTACGCAGCAGGGCGAGCAGCTCGTCACGTATCGCTGACAGGCCGCTTGCGTCGCAACAGTGACTCCTGGGCGGTTGACGCCACCAGCTCCCCCTGACGGTTATAGAAGCTGCCTCGACTCAGGCCCCGCCCGCCGTGCGCGGTGGGACTGTCAATCGCGTAGAGCAGATACTCGTCAACCCGCAGAGGACGATGTATCCACAGTGCGTGGTCCAGACTGGCGGTTTGCATCTGTGGGTCCATGACTGTCACCGGATGCGGCAGGAGGGCAGCGCCCAGCAATGCGAAATCCGAGATGAAGGCGAGGATCGTCTGGTGTCGAACCGGGTCGTCGCCGATGACCTGCTCCGGATCCAGTACCCGGAACCAGGTGCATTGCTCTGGCTCTTGCGGTTGTGGGTTCAGATAATCCCGTCGCTTCACGGGGCGTCGTTCGAGGGCCTGCATCATCGGCGGTCCAAAGCGCTCCGGATGGCGCTTGGCCATCTGGCTCCAGAACTCGAAATCGGTTTCCAGCTCTTCGGGCGGCGTGACGCTGGGCATGTCGAACTGGTGGCTGAATCCTTCTTCTTCGGCCTGGAACGATACCGACGTACTGAAAATAGGGATGCCATCCTGTTTCGCAGTCACCCGCCGCGTGGTGAAGCTGCCGCCGTCGCGCAGCGGGTCGACCTCGTACACAATCTGTTTTTTCGGGTTTCCCGGGCGCAGGAAATAGGCGTGCATGGAATGCGCCTTCCGGTCGACGTCTACGGTCCTGCTCGCTGCGTTCAGGGACTGTGCCAGCACCTGCCCGCCGAAAACGCGGGGCGGGTAGCTCGGGCTGTTTCCGATGAACAGGTACTTGTCGATGCGCTCGACTTCGAGCAGGGTCAGTAGCTTCTGCAGTTTATCTGCCACGAATATGCCTCTTTGAGTGGGCTCAGGCCTGGCCTTTGCGGGGCGCGAGTCCGTTGAAAAACAGGTCGAAGTAGTCGATGGCGACCGCGTCGAGATCGTCCACACGGCGCCACAGTTTGATGTCCATGGAAGCGTTGATGGCGCCCGTGATCAGTTGTTGTGCGATGAAGGGATCAATGTCCCGTATGCTGCCATCGCTTATCCCCTCGCGGATAAAGTCGCCGAAGCGCCGATTGGAGGCCTCTGTGCGTGCCAGGATCTGTTTACGGCGTGGAATCGGCAGTGCGGTGATGGTGCTGTAGCGGATCAGCGGGCCGCGGTCGGAGTTCTGCGCGTGAAAGATCTTCCGGCACACCTGATCAATCTTGTGCAGCCCATTACCCTGTAGCTGTACTGCCTGGGCATGGATTTCTTCGTTAATATCCAGCGAATAGGTGTAACAGTTGAACAGCAGGTCCTCTTTATTGCGGATATGGTAGTAGAAGGCGCCTTTGGATACGTTCAGTTGCTCCGCGATTTCATCCAGCGAGGTACCCGTAAAACCTTTCTTGTTGAAGAACCAGGTGCCTGTTTTGTAGAACGCCTGCTGTTTCTGCCTGTTCTGTTCATCGCGGTCGAAGCCTTGTATGTAGGGTTCCGATGACGTGCTGATGGCCAGTGGTGCTGGCTGATAGATGTCATCACCGCTGCGCAGCCCATGCGCAATAATGTCCCAGGCCTGTGCTGCCACCTGGGGTACTGAGTTTCTCGGCAGGCTGTGTAGCCAGAAAAATACCCAGTCCACCGAGCCAAGGATCGCCCGCGTTGCAGCCGAGGTTTCACAGGGCCTGATTTCGCCAGCGGTGATACCGTCGCGCAGGTAGCTACGTAGGTGCTTGAACATGTCGATGTAGCGGGACTCCACCTCATCCCGCTGTGCCCCCTGCAGGGAGGCGATTTCCAACAGTGCCGCGTAGTGGGGCCCCCTGTTTTCTTGCGCCGCCAGCCAGTTTTCGAATTGCAGAAGGAAGAATTGACGCGCTCGCTCCAGCGGGCTCTCGCAGCGGCGCTCAATCTCGGCCATCGATTGCAGGTGATGATCCAGTGTTGCCAGGTAGCACTGGAAAATGAGCTCTTCCTTGGTTTTTACATAGTAGTAGAGGCTGGTTTTCGTGAGCCCGAGGGACTCGGCGATATCGCGCAGTGTGGTTGCCCGCGAGCCCTTCGAGTTGAACAGCCGTGCTGCCTGGGAAAGGATGGCCGCGCGCTTGGCATCGTGCTGTGCAGTTCGGTTGAACGGTGATCCCTGTCGTGGTCCCTCACTCAGTCTGGTCATGCAGCGCCTCTGCGGGTTTTGGAACTTCCGCCATCCGTACTCGATAGTCGACAATTCAAACTTTAAGTATTTTTTTTGTCGCTGTCTAGCGCGCGTCCTCTGCGTTTCTGCCCGAGGTGGTGTGCAGCCACTTCCGGGAGCGATAACGCCACATCAACATGCAGGATTTCAACAGGTAATCCAGCAGCATCACGGCAAAAACCCAATAGACGGACAAGCTGAGTTGCACGCAGAGCCAGGCGGGTAGCAGGCGACCGAATATAATTCCGATGAATGTCGCCAGCAGCGGGAAACGTGTGTCGCCAGCTCCCCGCAGCGCGCCGGCCAGCGCAAAATCAACCGCCATCATGGGCTGTGCAAGGCAAATGATATAGATGAAGCCGACCGTGAGGTCTATCACCTCGGTATCGTCAATCATGAAGGTAGCTAGATCTCGGGCATACCAGGCCATCAGCGCGGAGAGTGTGATCATCGCCAGAAGTGCCATACGCAGGGATCTCCAGCCGATGAGCATCGCCTGCGCCGGGCGGCCCGCTCCCAGTTGCTGTCCGACCAGAGTCGCCGTTGCGATCCCGAAACCGAAGCCGACGACGATTGGGAAGGCAACAAGGCTGATACCTATACCGTAGGCCGCGTAGGCACTGGTGCCGTAGTTGGCCACAATTGCAAAGAACGCGAGGAAGGCGATTTGTACAACACCTTGTTCAGTGACAGCAGGGAGGGCAATGCGCACCAGTTTGCGGGCTGCAGTCCAGTCAAAGCGCGCCTCTCCAACAGGTTGCAGGTTGAATCGGCCTTTCCACCACATCAACACGAAGGTTACGGTTACCAAAGCGCCCGCTATGCCTCCGCCCAGTGCAACGCCGGCTACACCCATGGTTGGCAGCGGGCCCACGCCAAATGCCAGCGCGTAACCAAAAATCACATTCATGAAGGTACTGCAGGCGAGAAAATACAGCGGCGTAATCACATCGCCTGTGGCACGCAACGAGGTGGACAACATCATGTTTGTTGCCGAAAAGAGGTTGAATAAACCCAGCCAAAAAATAAAGCTCGCGGCGAGTACGGTAGTCGCATTGTCCAAGCCAAAAATTCCAGCAATGGCGTCAGGCACCCAAAGCACAGGGACGGTCAATAGTCCCGCAACCAGCAGCGCCAATAGCAATGCTGTCCAGCTTGCCATCTCGGCCTCAGCGACCTGCTTCGCCCCCCAGTGTCTGGAAACGGTTGCTGTTGTCGCTACCGATAGCCCCATGAGGATAGCCTGCACAAGAAAGAACACCCGGTGGCCGGTGGTTACCGCGGCGACCGCAGATGTACCAAGCCCTGCGGCGATCTTGATATGCAGAAAGCCCACGGTGGTGAATAGCAGGTTGGAGATAATCGTGGGCCAGGCCAACTGCCATACCCGTGCACTGCTCGACTCCCTGGCCTCCATCAACCGGCTCGTGTCACCCATCAAGCTCCCCCAGTCTCATAGGCCAGGCGACGGCATTCCGCGTGCCGGAAGCAGTCTGTGAGGTGATCGTTGACCATGCCGATGGCCTGCATGTAAGCGTAGATGATCGTCGACCCTACGAAGCTGAATCCGCGATTCTTCAGATCCTTGCTGATCCTGTCCGAAAGCGGAGTACGTCCAGGCACCTCAGCCATACTTGCCCAATGATTGGTGATCGGAACATTGTCGACATACTGCCAGAGGTAGTTGGAAAATGAGCCAGCGGCTGCCTGGATATTCAAAAATGCCTGGGCGTTTTTACGCGCGCTAAATACCTTCAGCCGATTGCGCACAATGCCCGGATCCAGCAGAGCACGCTCTAACTGCGCATCGGACAAGAGTGCCACTTTCTCGGGGTCCAGACCTGCGAGCGTGCGGTGATAGCCGTCTCGCTTGCGCAGTACGGTAATCCAGGAAAGGCCCGCCTGTGCCCCCTCCAGCACCAGAAACTCGAACAGCGTAGGGTCGTGGCGTACTGGTACGCCCCACTCCTGATCATGATAGGCCTGGTAAAGGGGGTCGGTTCCGCACCAACCGCAGCGCTTCATTGTGCTCATTCCTCTACTGTCCCAGCAAAAGCCCTCAGTATCAGACTGTCCCGGTATCCTGTCTAGCATCAATGCCTTCGTGTGATCTGGCGCCGTATCCCGGTGTGTGCCAGAATTCATCCCCATGACAGATACCATACGCTACGAGTGCACCGGGCACATCGCCCGCCTGACACTGAACAATCCCGCTCAGCACAATGCCCTGGGGCAAGAGCAGCTGAGCGCCATTCAATCTGCCTTGGTGGCTGTGCAGGGCGACGAGCAGGTCCGGGTTCTGGTCATTACCGGTGAAGGCGACAAGACATTCTGTGCCGGGGCGTCCCTGCAACAGCTGGGCAGCGGGAATTTATCCGGCGACACCTTTCAGGAAACGACAGACCTCATCGCCGATCTTCCTATACCGACCATCTGTGCTATCAGCGGCAACGTGTATGGCGGTGGCGCAGAATTGGCGCTCAGTTGTGACTTTCGTGTCGGTATTGCTGGCAGTAAATTAAGGGTTCCCGCGGCAGCCATAGGCCTTTGTTATCCCGTCAGTGGCGTAAACCGCTTTGTGGAGCGTTTGGGCGTGAGCGCTGCAAAGCGCATGCTCCTGGCGGCAGAGGAAATGCCCGCGCAGACGCTGCTGGAAATTGGTTTCCTTGATTACCTGGTGCAGCCTGCGGCTCTCAAAGACACCGTCGACAAGCTCGCAGCCAGTATCGCAGCGCTCGCTCCGCTTTCAGTGAGAGCCATGAAGAAGATCATCCAGCAATCAGCTGCAGGCACGCTCGACCGGGCGTTCGCCCAGGGGCTGGCGGCTGAGTGCCTGGAGTCACAGGACCTGCAGGAGGGGTTCAGGGCGCGTCAGGAAAAGCGTGAGCCCAGGTTTCAGGGCCGCTGATCCTTTTTCTTCGGCTTCTCAGCGAGCAAGAACTGTCCTAGCACAGACTTGCGGTCTGAGCCAATCCTGAGGGCGCCGCGGGCAGCCAATGCAACGTCAGCCACGATGGCAAAACCAGCAAATTCCGCCGCCTCAAAACTCAGGCCTGCCGGTATGCCCACGCCGTTGTCCTGAATTTCGAGCTGCACTTCGTTGACCGATGGCATCGTTAAAGCGATACGCAGGTAGCAAGGCCCCTGTGACGCTGCAAAGCTGTGGCGCAAGCTGTTTTCGAACAGCTCACCAATGATTACTGCAATAGGTATCGCCTGTGAAGCTGGAAGTAGTTCATTCGTGGCATCGTTGATTGCGGTCAGTCGCTGGTTCAACTCTGGATGCCGCTCTGCAGCCAGTGTGAAGAGCTTTGAAACGAAGGCATGGGGATCAAGGTAGAGCTGCTCTCCTCGGTAGTAAAGTGCATCCTGAACCAGATCCAGCACCCGCAGCCTGTACTCAATACCAGACTGAAGTGCAGACACGTCGCCGTGTGCGTACTCAGCGCTGCGTCGGATACAGACATTTGCCCAGGCCAGCAATTCCTTGTTGTAGCGATGCATTGAGTCTGCGAGTACACGCTGGAAGTCCATCTGGTCCTGGACCTCGTCAGCGAACTGATCGGCTATTCTCTGCATCTCATCCGCTTGCTTCTCTGCCTGCTCCTTTAGCATCCGTTCCCGGTATACCCTGAGCATCAGATAGACGATAGCCAGCACGAACAGGCCGTAGAGCGTATATGCCCACCATGTTCGCCACGGCGCGGGTTTTACAGTGACGCCGATCGATACGCCCTCCGGGTTCCATACCCCCGAGGCATTCAGCGCTTGGGCCTTGAACACGTAACTGCCGGCGGGCAAATTTGTGTATGTGGCGAAACCGCGGTTACCGATGTCTACCCAGTCGTCATCAAAGCCCTCCAGCTTGTGACGATACCTGGTGGTATCCACGTTGGTAAGGTCTCTTGTACTGAAATTCAGGGTCAGAAACCGATCTTTGTGGGTTAGGGTGATGGTTTCGGTGGCACCGCGAGGCCTGTTAAGCCGAACACTCTTATTTCCGACGTCGATTCGATGGAGGTGAACTTCCGCCTCTTCTGGTGCCGGGGGAATATCATCTGGGTGAAATTTATAAAATCCATCTTCGCCGCCAAAATACAGAAAACCTTGGCTATCCTTAAGGATACTCTGAATAAGTCTGGAATTTTGCGATAATACGCCATGCCCCAACCACAGGATGTCAGCATGACCCAGATGACGTTCGCCGAAGCCGAGTT